>Ga0209668_10000619_pt1 | contig 14722 bp, 13 predicted proteins | sample FrelakmetPLP11PL_FD_187150 | JGI IMG/M metagenome (GOLD analysis project Ga0209668, IMG submission 187150) | Freshwater lake sediment microbial communities from the University of Notre Dame, USA, for methane emissions studies - PLP11 PL (SPAdes)... | ecosystem: Environmental > Aquatic >... | reverse complement strand
CAATATATTCTGGCAGCTTATCCGTGATGCAGCGCCGTTACTGGCAGATTATGATATCGAGGTCACAGAGGCGCACCACCGCTATAAGAAAGATGCCCCGAGCGGCACTGCCCGTACAATTCTCCAGATCCTTGATGAAGAACTCGGGGAACGAAAGAAGCAATATGGGCGTGAAGGGATGAAAGAGAGGGAAAAATCAGAGATAGGCGTCCACGTGATACGGGGCGGTGATATCGTCGGGGACCACTCGGTCATGTTTTCTGGCAATTTCGAAACGATCACGCTTTCCCATCGTGCATATGACCGCTCGGTATTTGCCCAGGGGGCACTCCGTGCGGCACGCTGGGTCGTTTCCAGGAAACCAGGTATATATGGGATGAACGAAGTCCTGGAACTTGCAGGAAAATCATCCCATTAATCGTATTTTTTGGTAGTACCGGTACTTTATTTATATTTTTAAAATGCATATTAAAAGAAAAGGTGATTTTTTCATGACTGCAATTGTTGACGAAGGAAAATGCACCGCCTGTGAGACATGTGTCGATGAGTGCCCGGCCCAGGCAATTTTAATGAATAATGAAAAGGCAAAAGTTGACAAGGAACTATGTGTTGATTGTGGTTCCTGTGTTGATGTATGTCCATCCGAGGCGATCCGCCTCGAATAAAAATCAAACGATTTAATTACTCCTTATGATATAGCTATTTTCTACATATGATCAATGTTGGAGTATTAGGCGCGACGGGCGCTGTAGGTCAGCGATTTGTACAACTTCTTGCTGACCATCCCTGGTTCCACCTCAAGACTCTCACTGCCTCGGACAGGAGTGCAGGAAAGTTATACCGGGACGTTGTAAACTGGAGGCTTGATGTGCCATTCCCTGAAAAAATGGGGGATATCCGGATAAGCCCGACAACTACCGAGAGCCTGAAAGGTGTTGACCTGGTCTTCTCTGCATTGCCGGCAGAGATAGCCGGCGGTGTGGAGACGATGTGCGCCGATGCGGGTATCGGTGTATGCAGCAATGCCAGTTCACATCGTATGGAGAGAGATATCCCGCTCGTTGTTCCCGAGGTAAACCCTGATCACCTGGGACTTATCGATGTACAGCGGGACAGTGGTAAAGACGGATTCATCGTAACAAACCCGAACTGCTCAACAATTATGCTTGTAATGTCTCTCGCCCCCATCAGGTCCTTCGCATTCTCAGATGTGAGGGTAGCTACGATGCAGGCCATATCAGGGGCCGGTTTCCAGGGCGTTGCCGCCATGGCGATCTACGACAACATAATTCCCTACATCGGGGGTGAGGAACAGAAAATGGAGACCGAGTCCTTAAAGATTATGGGGACTCTTGAAGGTTCTGAAGTGAAGAATGCCCCGTTCAGGGTGAGCGCAAGTTGTCACCGGGTACCGGTAATCGATGGGCATACCATGGCGGTATGGGTAGATATTAAGGAGTCGGTAGAGAAGGTTATCGAATCATACAAACTCTATACACCCCCTATCAGCGGTCTTCCCACCCAGCCTTTTAAGTCTGTCCACCTGTTTGACGAACCTGACCGGCCACAGCCAAGACTTGACCGGCTTCGTGGGAACGGGATGACGGTATCGGTAGGAAGAGTCCGTGAAGGGCTCCGGTATGTAACGATGGGGCATAATACAATCCGGGGAGCAGCCGGAGCATCGGTCCTTAATGCTGAACTTATTTACACAAGAAAGTACCTCTGACGGAGGACCACTAACATGATCAAAGACAATACAGTATTCGTGGGAAACAAACCAGTCATGAACTACGTTCTGGCAGTCGTCACTCAGTTCAACAACGGGGCACAGGAAGTTGCAATCAAAGCGAGGGGGAAGGCGATATCCCGGGCGGTGGACACGGCTGAGATTTCTTTAAACCGGTTCCTGGAAGGGGTAAGTAAAAAAGAGATCATTACCTGTACAGAAGTTATTGATACCGATAGTGGAAAGACAAACGTTTCGAGTATCGAGATCATTCTCTGCTCACAGGGTAGCGAAATAAAAAATCAATAATACATTTTAACATTCTGTGACATTTTTAAAAAAATTAACTGCTATTTTACGATTATTATTGCAAATAACACGAAAATTCAGGACTTATGCTTTAAAGTCACCAGAAAGGATATAAGATTTGCGCCGAAATATAGTACTAATGAAAGCAAGTGTCATCGCCATGCTATGCATACTCATACTTGGTATGGCGATGCCTGTCCTGGCAGCGAACGATGAGCGTTATAGTTACATAACGATTAATGATATGACTATCAATCTTGAAAAGGACCAGGCAAATATCAAGGTTAATTATACTATTGATCCCGGGACACAGTTGATTGTTTACCTTCTTGGTAAACAGGATCTCAAAAATAAGTTATTAAAAGTTTTAAATTATGAAGATGTCACTGTAAAAAATGTGGAAATGAATAGCGCAGAGATCCAGATTAATGATATCTCTTATGATTATGGCAAGGGGATCTACTGGTTCCCTGAACATGAGTTCAATGTTGTAATTCCAAATCTCAGGGTTGTTTCGCCACAGGTTTCCCGCGAATACCGGAATACCAAAAAATTTTCAGATGGAATGGGCTTTTTTGACCGGTAAAAAATATTTTCAGGCCCCGGCTGGCATCCTGAATTGTATCATTTTTCAATAAAAAAATTACACCGGGGCTTTCCTGGAACCTCTCGTTACAGTGATCCTGGCTGATACAACCGGGGTGCTCACTCTTCAGTTTTCAGCCTTCAACGAAAAATGCCGGGGTGATCAATAGTCTCACAATGGATTTGATGGAGAGCGATAATTATTCTGCCTTGCGTGGTACGAATTACTTATTTAAACGGTTTTTCCCGTAGGCCGACATTTCATAACGTTAAACAGGTGGGCTTATTGCTGGAATTGTCTGTAACGTATACGAAAAAACGATTAAATTAGGGTATAGGATTGTAATACCCTAACTTATTTCGATAAACTCTTCATCAGGCTGCTGGTCAGCTATCCAGCGATTGATGTAACGCTGAATGCCGACTCCGGCAAATATACAAGCAAACCCTCCTATTATCCCGTAGAAAATATACTGGAGCGCTGTTTCTGATGTATAGGGGAACTCCGCTACTGCAGATACCGACATGACATAGATACTGGCACCATAGGCAATCAGGCCGATTGCACTGATAAAGAAAGGAAATACAATGACCTTTGCAAGTCCCTCCCGTTCGTAAAAGAAATTATCGATGATAATCCCTATTGACGCAACGACACCCCCAAGGGTGATCCAGAGTACCGAGCCATAGATAAAGGTCACCAGGTACAGGAGTATTCCAAATGATCCGTCCGATGAATAATGCTCGAGAATACTCATCAGCCCCAGCACCAGTCCAACAATGAGGAGTAGAATACCTACGATATACGTGACAAATGAAAACCTGGCCCTTTTTAATGAGGTCTTGAGTGCATTTACAAATCCACTGAATGAATCATCAATACCAAACCCGCGGTACAGGAGGTATACACCAATAACCCCGACCACGATTATTGTCGCGATCTGCGGATACCCGAGAAGGTTTGCACCGGCATACAGGAGCATTGCAAGCCCCAGTGGGACCAGGAAAATCCTTGCAATCTTCGGGTCATTTAAAAGTTTTTTAATAATATAATAGGTCCCTTCAAGGTTTGGGATCTGCGACACCACGACACGGCGGATACTCGCTACCTGCAGCTTTGACTGGATAATGGGGATAACAAATTCATCCTCTGCACCATCAGCAATCATGATGCAGCTGGTTACTCCGGTCTGCTGAACTACCATACCCAGGTGTTCTGCGATACGGCGGTCACCTTCAATCATATTCATATGGTTACCGGAAATAAGTGCTACCTCGACATCTTCACCGGCGGTTTTAAGTTCATCGTAGGTCTTTACTGCCTGGAATATTGCATTGACATCGGAATCCTCCGGATCGGCGAGGCCAAGGGTTACTGCAGCATTGAGGCATTCTTCACGACCAATTACCGGACTAACTATCCCTGCCTTGTAGCCGATATCATCGTCACGGTCCACGGAGAGGACCAATGTTCGCCCCAATGCCATTCAGTATAGAAATAGACCACGAATCTATTAAATAATTGCCCGTGCAGGGAAAAAAAGAGGGGATATTTTAAAATTATAGCATTTTTGAACGCTGTAGAAGCAGGAGATCATCCGTTGTGAGTTTCTCACCGGAACGGAACATCTTGAAGATATGCTCTGCCTCTTTCCTGACGGCTTTCTGCTCCTTGGTAACCTTAACTTTCTTTGTTTTCTTGCGGAGCCCTGAAATGACCTTGTCGTAGTCACGAAGTTCCTTCTGGCATGCAATGAAGAATTTATGTTCTGCATCGGCGGCTTCCTGCGCCTCAACAAAGAGCCTGTGCTGTGCATCAGCCTCTTCTCGCGACTTGTCAGCTTTCCGGTAGAATTCCACCATCAGGTCGTGGTGTTTCTGGGCAAGTTCTGCCATCTCGGTGACTTTTGCGTGAATATCGGATGCCTCTTTCCGATATTCCCGTGCAGAGGTGATCTTGGTCTTGATCTCCTTATTCTGCTCTAACTCGGCCTCCTGTTCCCTCACCGAGGACTTCATCTGCTTGATCTTGTCGATCAGTTCGCGTTCCTTATCGGTGCTGATGACCTCAGTCTGCTGGCGGAATTCAAGGTGCTCTATCTGTTTCTGGAGTTCCTTGATGCCCCGGTTTTTTACACCGCCGTGCTCCTTTTTGAAGGACTCAATTTCATCAAAAAATTCGTTGGCCTTCTCATTCAGGTCATTCCGGCGGTCTTTAAACGACTGGACCTCATTGTTGAATTTATCACGGAGATCCTTGTTGGTCTGCGCCTCTTCAACATACTCCCGTGTCTTGTTGTTTAAGGCGTTCCGCTCTTTTGCATACTTGCTTGCAGCTGCGTTCAGCTCGTTTCTTCTGTTTTTATGCTGTTCAGACTCGGCGAGAATCTTTTTTCTCTTCTCAATTAATTCGTTCAACATGCACTACTCATCCTCGATAATCGGTTCCGGTAATACCCTCGGACAGGAAAGATCTGGTTTTTGTGATAATGGTGTGGCAGGATGAGGGAGGAAAGGACAGTCACAGCTTACTATCTCAACGTTTTCCGGTAGAAAAGTAACAGGTCTTACCCTTGGAACAATCCGGAGAAACGGTAATTTTTGAGCGCAACCTGCGTTGCCCTTGTTCATCTGACTATTCATGATGTTCAACTCCCGATACCTATCTGCCGTTTGAGCTACCTTGTTGGTTAACTCCGGACAGACACACAGTATTCCAGATGAGGGATTATCTGAAAGACTTTCTATTATTTAAAAGACATCGGAATTATTAAGCGTTTCGCCGAAACCCCGAACTCAGGGTACTATGCCTTATAGAGTGTTTATTTTCAATCTGGTATCCTGTAGTCTGAAAAAGAAATAGGGAGGTAACTCTGGAGAATCCCATGGTATTCCATTTTTTTGATCAAAAAACCGCACAATTTCTAATATCAGAAGGAGTCATGTCAGAAAAACCCGCTGAAATCAAAACTATATTTCTGGAAAAGACCGGTCATTTTTCGGGAGGGCCGAGCGTTCCTCTTAATAGTAGAATATTACAAACAGCCTGATACAAATTATCTGTGTGTAATACGGTCAGTTGACCTATGAAAGACCACAGGAGACACCAGATAATTCAGGAAAAAATTGAATTCCCAGGTCCATTATAATAGAGCCTGTCTGATTTCAAAAAAAGCTACACCCTGCCGGATTTATTCTGTCCCCGACGGATCAGGAGTTGTGCATGGTCAAAACAGCGCTTGGCCTCCTCATACCGGCCCAGTTCCTTCAGACAGACCCCCCGGTAATTCCACGCATATACATGGTGGGGATTCAGGTTCAGCACCGCATCGAAACTTTTTATGGCATCTTCAAATAATTTTAAATCCCCATTACTCTTACCAAGTTTTTCCAGTGCCTCTCCCCTGTTATAATAGACTTCCTCATCGCCTGGGTTTATTGCAATAACCTTGTTGAAGCACTGTATTGCCTCTTCATAACGGCCCAGTTCCTTCAGGCAGATCCCTCTGCCATTCCATGCACCTAAATGGTCAGGCTCAATCTCAAGCACCCGGTCAAAAGACTGGAGAGCTTCCTGGAATTTTCCATGCTTATAGTAAAGGTCAACACCCTTATGGTAAAAGGAATTTGCTGTTTTCCCAAACATCCGGTCGAATAACCCCGGTGAAGCAGCCTCCGCAGTATTTACTGTCCTGGCGGGGGCATCTCCGGCTGGGACCATATCCGGAGCAGGCCTCTCAGGTTTCTTGAATTCGGTGATGTCCCTGATCGATTCTATGGCCCCTATGATCTCTCCTTTGGGATTGTAGAGGGGTGTTGCTTTTGCCCAGAGAACCGATGGCTTCCCCTTCGGCCTTGCACTTTCGGTTTCAGCTATCAGCATGTCCCCTTCACGTTTAATGATGGAGTAAAATTTTCGCCGGACGTCTTCATCTGGTTTTGTAATCAGATCAATAAGTATCGGTCGCCGGGTCCCGTAAAAGGGAAGCGAATACTCATGATTTCCCTTACCCATGATCGCATCTGCCTTTACCCCGGTCATCTCCTCCATCGCCTTGTTCCATGAAATTACAGACCCGCTCGTATCTATTGCAAACGTAGCATCAGGTAGGAAATTTATTATCTCAACGAGTAACTTCTCCGATGCCTGCAGGTTCTGTTCAACATGGCGCCGCTGGAATGCCTGATCGATCATGCGGGAAAGTTCGGTGAACTGCGCTTTCGGGTCTCCTCCTTTCTGGAGGTAATAATCAGCCCCGTTATTGAGTGCATCAATTACAACATGCTCCCGCCCTTTTCCTGTAAATATCAGGAATGGGGTGTCATTCCCTTCAGCCCGGAGGATCTTGAGGAACATGATCCCGTCCATCAATGGCATCTCGTAATCTGACACAATTACATCGAACTGCCGATTTTTTAGAATCCCCAACGCTTCGAGCGCAGACCGACAGGTTTCAACAGTTATTGATCCGGATTTCTCGAGATACAACCGTGTGATCTCCAGCAGCGCCGGTTCATCATCCACGAATAGGACTGATATCATAACTCTCCATCCTGCAGCGCCTTTGTCCCTGATCGTCCCATGGGATATCCTCTTACTGATGTAAGTTGTTACCGTACCTATATATTAATTCATATTCATTACTGAGCCAGCGGCGCGATTACTGATTTCATATGATAATATCAACAGCTGTACAATGGAAAGATACCCTGGAGCACCTTTTTGTAAGAACAAATGCCCGGGTACCGGGAGAAATCTGCAATGTGGCATCGAAAATGTTATATTATCTAAAGGAGACAAAACTGTACTGAAACTGATATGGTCCGGTTGACTGGTATCATCATATCATAAAGCTGATACTCTTAAGATATGAATCACCGGCTGATACTCCCGGCATCAACCAACCATCGGACCATATCGTTCAGCTCATTTTAGTATCCGTGAATGTAGGAAGTCTTTTCTGGATCTTGCCTTAAGGTAATAATTGATCACGAATCTCATTCAGCCGGTTCCCGTCCTGGAAGTTTACCAGAATAAAAGGTAGTTCCGCCTATTCAATAAACAGCGGGACCTGTTCAAATTTTTCAACAGAAAACAGACCCCGGACAGTCAGCCGGAGCTGGGGGATAACGGGCAGGCAAAGAAATGAGAGATACATGAACGGGTCATCAATCCCACCCATCTCACGGGTCACCGAATGGAGCATTTCGAGCTGTATAACCACCTCTTCATAGGGTCTGACTGACATGAGCCCGGCATTTTCAAGTGGTAAAACAGTTACATTATTACCATTCACAGCCACCAGCCCGCCTTTATTACAGATGACGGCTGCTATCGCTTTTTGAATTTCTGCATCGCTTGTTCCGGCTGCAATAATATTATGGGCATCATGCGATACACTGCCAGCTATGGCGCCATGGTCAAACGAAAACCCATGCACAAGCCCTGTTGTATGCAGCCCGGGACTATAACGGCTGCAAACGGTGGTTTTAATAATATCCTGCTCAAAGTCGGGTAATTCTGCACCTTGTATCTCAAAATGCAGTTCCCGGGTTATAATCTGGCCAGGGACAATACCAATTACCCTTGCAAGCCCGTTTCCGCCCAGGACAAAGTCAGCAGGCCCGGGTACAGTTGCCTGCATATTCGGAGGTGCAGGCGCGGTTACAGGAACAGGACCTTCCCGGATCTCTTTTCCTCGTCGGAATGTTCTTTTCACATAAAATTCTTTATCAGTATTAACAATAGAAAAATCGGCAATCCGACCTGGGGATATTGCTCCACGGTCATGTAACCCGAACCTCTCTGCCGCTGATAAGGTCGCCATCCGGAGAGCAAGTTCAAGATCCAGTCCTTCTGAAACGGCCGTACGGATTACACCATCGATATGTCCCAGGTTCATAAGTGTGTCAGCGTGACGGTCATCGGTTGAAAAAGAACACCGTGAAACTGTACAGGGAGTAACAACCGGAAGCAGGGCGCGAATATTCTTCTCGGTTGAACCCTCCCGAAGATACATATGCATCCCCTTTGAGATCTTTTCCCGGGCTTCAGCAGTCACGGTACATTCATGATCACTCCCGGGTCCTGCGAGGATGTAGGCATTTAAGTCATTGCCTGAAAGCATAGGAGCGTGCCCGTCAACCAGGGGGAAAATTCCGAGTTTTTCAATTATTCCTGCATTACCCGTCAGGACACCAGGTATATTCATCATTTCACCCAATCCAAGTACACCCGCCCTGCCAGCAAACGTGGCAAGATCCGGTGCCTCAAGTACAGCACCACCAGTATCAATGGGTGTCGATGGAACACAGGACGGTAACATGTAAAAAAAATCTATTCCGGTATTTTGCGATGCCCGGAGCATATATTCTATCCCTTCTTTTCCCATCACATTGGCGATCTCGTGGGGATCCGCGATAACTGTCGACGTTCCGTGACAGGCGACCAGGCGGGCATACTCTGCGGGACAAAGCAGGGAGCTCTCGATATGGACATGGGAATCTATTAATCCAGGGACAACCTGCGCCCCTTTGAAGTCGATTTCCTGGATACCGGAATAATTACCCGTTCCAAGCACGATTCCGTTTATTATTCCAAAATCCACAAGGTCCCAGCTGCAGGTAAACGGGTCATAGAGTTCCGCGTTCCTGATAACAATATCCGCAGGGCTAAGACCTCTTGCTGCCTTGATCAAACATTGCAGGTCAGATCTCAAAATCCCTGATCACCACCGGGTACCGGGTTGTCCCTGAACTAATATAGATAAAACTCCGGTAATTTCCCTTTTGGAGTGCTATTGGTATGGTAACATCGTTATCTCCGGCCTTAAACGGGAAATTATCAGCATTCCTGAATAGTTCGACCTGGTTGAAGTCCTGTAACCGAAAAACTGCAACTTCGAGCACCCCGTCAGGGATGGCATCTTCACTCCTGATTGTGAATGTCACAGCTCCTGATTTATACGTTATATCCCCAGGTACCTGGTTCATGCAACCGCTTCCCAGTACCGAAACTAAAAGGAGAGCAAAAATCAGGAAAAAAACCTGAGTGCGCATACTATCCATAACGATACCCGGACTAAAAATTATGGCGATCCGATCCTGATAGCGACATTATGAACCGGGGATCGATCCAGTCTTGCAAACGCAACATTCAACGGGTATTTTTTAATCTGCAATATTTAAATCGTATTTTTCAGATAACTGGTGCTTTTTTTCTTGATGGCACACCCAAAAATAAATCCATTTGTAATGAGGCTGGCATGAACGATGCGGTACAAAAAAATCCATATATTCTACCGGGAGTATGACGATTCCCCTCCCCAAAATTACGTTTTTTTACAAAAGATTAATGAGGTAGTATAAATATTTGTTTATTATGAAATTATCGCCAAATTTAATAATTACTATTTGCATCGTTATCGCTGTCTGCCTGGTAGCGCTCGTCTTCTCTTACTCGGTATATTCCCGCACATTGCCGTTATCCCAGCCAACCGTTCAGCCAACCCCGGTACCAACCCAGGAAATAGTCCAGCCAACCCCGGCTCCAACCGTAATCACACCGGTCCCCACTTCAGCATATGCATACCTGGATTACATCCAGACCGGTACCGATAAAGTGAACCTCGCAAAGAAAACGGTTGAAAAGGGAAAATCTTTGTTAATACCCCCACTTGCCATCAGGTCTAATCTCAATAATGAGACCACTGCAATCTTCAACGCCAAACAGAATTTCATCTCGGCAGAAAGCCTTTTTGTTGGTGCCCAGGGAGACTATTCCAATGCCCTTAAAACTGCCCCTCCACAACAAGTAGCAACTCTTAATGTGTTGATTTCAACATTGAATGCAGTTGAAAGGAACACGGTAACATATATCCAGTCATCCGACTACGCACTTGCCGGCGACTGGTATAACGCAAATACTGCATTTAACCAGGCTAATATCGGCTACCAGAGTAATATGGGGACCACCAATCAGTTATTACAGGCTATGAACCTCATTTCATAATATCCTGTAACCCTCCAATTCCCTACAGGCACCAGTTTTTTTTAAGAGCACAAAGTATCACGGGGCGTTCAGAATCCGACCAGGATTGCAATGGAAAAATAGGATTATCCAAATATCTGTTTTGACATTTCCAGAGCTTCTACCGCGGGTAATTTTTTCCCGGTAAGGAACTCAATACAGGCCCCGCCCCCCGTTGAAATATGGGTAAAGTGCTTCTGGAGCCCAAGCTTTTCGATTACTACGGCAGTATGTCCTCCCCCCACAACTGAGAAATCAACACATGATGCTGCTTTCAGGAGTTCATAGGTCCCTGTCGCGAAATCAGGTTCTTCGAACACCCCGGCCGGGCCGTTGAATACAACGGTGCCGGCAGCCTTTAATTGTTTTGATAGCGTGCTTATGGCATCCATCCCGAGATCAAGGACTGGGGCGTCCCCTGGTATTGCGTTGACAGGAAATTCCACGCGCCTGTTACCTTCCCGTACTGCAACCCAGTCAGGGACTATGATCCTCTCCCGGTAACGGTCAAGGAGATCCCGGGCATGCCCGATCTCCTTATCGTATTTCAGCTGGTGGATCAGTTGTGTTGATGGTGAACCGATATCAAAACCCTGCGCTATAAGAAATACATTCGCAACAACGCCAATTACCATTACCTCATCAGCTATACCATTTTCAAGGACATGCCGGGCTACATCCATGGAATCATCAACCTTGGTTCCACCAAGCACCATGCACACAGGTTTCGGCGCCCCGATGAATACCCGGCTCAATGTTGATACTTCCTTCTCCATCAGGAGTCCGGCAGCCGATTTCATGACCAGCGGGAGTCCGACAACGGTAGGCTGCGAGCGATGGGCAGTACCGAATGCATCGTTAATAAACAGTTCACCCATAGCAGCAAGTTTACGGACAAGATGGGTCTTAGTTGCTTCTTCGGGTTTTAAAGTCAGGTTCTCTTCCGCATTAAACCTGACATTCTCCAGCATGAGCACTTCCCCGGAACGCATATTCCTGGCAGCATCCCGTGCTGAGCTCCCAAAAATATCATCGATATAAAACACCGAACGCCCGAGCATCTGGGATAACTTCTCTGCATGGGCTTCGAGTGTCGTGAAATCTTTTTTGCCCGGGCGGCTCTGGTGGGTCACGATCACGACCCTGCTTCCCTTCAGTGCCTGTATCGTAGGGATATGTTCGCGAAACCGTTTATCATCGAGAATAAGATTTGATGCGGGATCGATGGGGGAATTGAGATCCAACCTTAGCAGGACCGTTTTCCCATCAGTTCCCATTTCATTCAGTGTGCCGATCGGCATCTGCACCTCAGGGTTACAATTACACTTTCATTCTTGCCTTGATCTTCTTCAGGCGGAAGAGTTCTTCCCGTTCCATCTCATCGAGACGCATCTTGATAAAGTCCCGTGCCTCAGAAAGTTCCGGGATCACCTTGAACTCTAACGCATTAACGCGGCGCTTCGTGGATTCAATCTCACTAAGCAGTCGTTTCATCGTGGTCTCGATCTCAGCGCTCTCGATGATCGCTTCAACAAGCTCCTCAAAGGAGGTTGCCGTCTCATCGATGATCGAAGTCGTACCCAGGATACCATACCCACGGTCGACCAAGCTCTTTCTCACCTTAGAAGACTCGATTTTTGGAACGACGACACCCATGATATTTTTGGATGTCAGGGTGATCTCGGGGACCTCCTTCACGGAGAATGCGGCTGATTTTACCCCGATTGCCCCTTCGACTGTGTTCGCAAGCGCCATGCTCTCGACTGCCCGCTGGTACTTCTGCAGCAGTTCTCCACGGCTGTCTTTGGCATCCGCAAGAACCTTGAAAAATTCAAGGATCAGTCCGTCACGCTTCATCTTGAGAATTTTATAGCCACGCTCGGAGAGTGCAATCCGCCGTTTAAGGTTGATCAGTTCTGAACGTGTTGGCTTAATATCTCTGAGCGCCATGTGACGTCACTCCTTTGTTGCTCCGGCTTTGAATTTGGGGTGATACTTGTTTATAAGGTCCCTGTCGATACGGGTGAGCTGCTCCACGGGTAACGTTGAGAGAAGGTCCCAGCCGAGATCGAGCGTGTCTACGATTGTCCTGTCCTCATCATATCCCTGTTTTACAAACCTCTGCTCGAAGAGGTCTGCAAATTCAAGAAGCATCCGGTCACGTTCTGAAAGTGCATCCTTACCCACGATAGCGACCAGGCCACGGAGGTCGTTTCCTTCTGCATACCCGGCATACATCTGGTCAGAGACCTTTTTGTGGTCTTCCCTTGTATGACCTTTTCCGATCCCAAGGTTCATCAGGCGGGACAATGAGGGTAGCACGTTGATTGGCGGGTAGATACCCTTCCGGTGGAGCTCACGGGAGACCACGATCTGTCCTTCGGTAATGTACCCGGTAAGGTCAGGGATCGGGTGCGTGATATCGTCACCAGGCATCGTAAGGATGGGGATCTGCGTCACAGAGCCCTTGAGCCCCTTGATAATCCCTGCACGTTCGTAGATGCTTGCAAGGTCGGTGTACATGTAACCGGGGTAACCACGACGTCCAGGCACTTCTTCACGGGCTGCACCGATCTGACGGAGTGCTTCACAATAGTTGGTCATGTCGGTAAGGATTACCAGCACATGCATACCAAGCTCGAATGCAAGGTACTCTGCTGTCGTAAGGGCGAGTCGCGGTGTGATAATCCGTTCGACTGCAGGATCATCAGCGAGGTTCAGGAACACCACCGCACGCTCGAGCGCTCCTGTGCGCTCAAAGTCCTTCATGAAGTGGTTTGCCTCCTCCTTCGTGATACCCATTGCAGCAAAGACCACGGCGAAGGGTTCTGTGGAACCGATCACTTTTGACTGCCGGGCGATCTGGAGTGCCACATTGTTGTGGGGAAGACCTGCTGCCGAGAAAATCGGGAGCTTCTGGCCCCTGACCAGTGTGTTCGTTCCATCAATGGTCGAAATACCGGTCTGGATAAACTCGTTCGGTGATGCACGTGCATAGGGATTGATCGCAGCACCGGTGATGTCCAGGCGTTTTTCCGGTACTATTTCAGGCCCACCGTCAATCGGTTTCCCACCACCGGAGAGGATACGGCCGAGCATCTCCTTTCCGACCGGCATCTTGATAGTTTCCCCGGTGAAACGGACACCACTGTCCCTCCCGATACCGGCAGTTGTCTCAAAGACCTGTACCACGACAAGGTTATCGCTCGTGTCGAGTACCTGCCCGCGTTTGATCGTACCATCAAAGGTCACAATGTTAACGAGCTCACCGTACCCGATAGGTTCGGTCTTCTCAACAAACACAAGAGGACCGGCAATTTTTGAAATCGTCCTGTATTCCTTCATGCTGCCGCCCTCAATGTATTGAATTCTGTGTCCATCGCTTTCAAAATCCTCTCAAGCTCTGGCTTGTAGTCCTTGATGAACTTGATCTGAGGCAGGTCGTTCTTCGCTTTGGAAGCAATAATCTGTGTGGGGGTCACCCCGACCGCCTGGGCTGCCGACGAAAGATCGGCGAACATCTTGATAGACTTCATGATATCGTACTGCTTCTTCATATCACAGAACGTGTCGACCGCGTCGTATGCATTCTGCTGGAGGAAGATTTCACGTATCATGCGGGCCACTTCGATCGTTATCTGTTCTGTCTCGGGCAGTGCGTCAGACCCTACCAGCTGCACAATCTCCTGGAGTTCGGCCTCTTTCTGGAGGACTTCCATTGCCCAGGACCTCAATGTATTCCACTCTGGTGAGACCTCGCGGTCGTACCAGTCATGGAGGGTATCAAGATACAGGGAATAAGAGTTCAACCAGTTAATGGCGGGGAAATGACGACGCTGCGAGAGTTTCGCATCGAGCGCCCAGAACACCTTGACAATGCGGAGTGTATTCTGCGTAACCGGCTCGGAGAAATCTCCGCCGGGAGGGGAAACTGCACCAATAACTGATACGGAACCATTTCCGCCAGCGAGTGTTTTTACAAGTCCTGCACGTTCATAGAACTCCGAGAGCCGGGCTGCAAGATATGCAGGGTATCCTTCCTCACCAGGCATCTCTTCAAGACGTGATGA
>Ga0209668_10000617_pt1 | contig 14727 bp, 12 predicted proteins | sample FrelakmetPLP11PL_FD_187150 | JGI IMG/M metagenome (GOLD analysis project Ga0209668, IMG submission 187150) | Freshwater lake sediment microbial communities from the University of Notre Dame, USA, for methane emissions studies - PLP11 PL (SPAdes)... | ecosystem: Environmental > Aquatic >... | reverse complement strand
CTCCGCCGGCGTCGCGTCTCCCCCGGGCAGCCCGGAGTTCACCAACGACTGCCGCTACGTGGCCGCCCAGCTGCGCGAGCTCATCCCGCAGCTCGAGAAGGTGAGCGGCGTGCGCTTCGACATCGACCGCCTGCGCGAGAACATGGCGCACGCGAACTCGATGAACCGCGACTGGCAGCGGCTGCTCGAGCTGAACCGCAGCCGTCCCGCGCCGTTCAACGCCCTGATCGACGGCACGATCTACCTGGGCGTGGCCAACGCGTATCGCGGAACAGCGGAGGGCGCGGCGTACTTCCGCGACCTCGTCGCCGAGATGGAGCACAAGAGCGAGCTCGGCATCGGCACCATCACCGACGAGCAGTACCGCCTGCTCTTCGTCGGCGTGCCCTGCTACCCGATCTTCCGCCGCTTCAGCGAGATGTTCACCGAGCTGGGCGGGACATTCGTCAACTCGACGTACCTGTGGTTCGCCTCCGGCGGATCGAACACCGGCTACCAGTCGCGGCTCGACGATCCGCTCGAGGGCCTTGCGGAGGGACTGCTCGTCTCGATGCGCGACTCGATGGACAGCATGTTCTTCAACACCCAGCCGCTGCTCGAGATGTACCGCGACTTCGCGGCCAGCGGCATCGTGTACCACCCGATCAAGAGCTGCCGCACGGTGTCCACGGGGCTGGCCGACAGCCGTCGCTCGCTCATGGCCCAGGCGGACATCCCGAGCCTGTTCATCGAGTCGGACATGATGGACCGTCGCGTCGTCTCCGAGGCGCAGCTCAAGAACCGCATCGACGCATTCTTCGAGGGCCTGGCGACGCGTCGTCACCAGGCCGCGATCGCCCAGGGCTGAACCGGGAAAGGAGGGACTCGTCATGGCATACGCAGCCGGCGTGGACGTCGGATCCACACAGACCAAGGCCGTCGTGATCGACGAGGCGCGCCGCATCGTCGCCCGCGCGCTGATCGACACCGGCGCCAACGTGACGCTGGCGGCGCAGAACGCGTTCCAGCAGGCCCTCGTCACCGGCCAGGTGCGCGAGGAGGAGGTGGAGTACGTCGTCGGCACCGGCTACGGCCGCTACAAGGTCACGTTCGGCAACTCGCAGGTGACCGAGATCAGCTGCCACGGCCGCGGCGCGGTGCAGATGTTCCCGGAGACCCGCACGGTCGTGGACATGGGCGGCCAGGACACCAAGGCCATCCGGGTCTCGAAGACCGGCGAGATCATCGACTTCTGCATGAACGACAAGTGCGCGGCCGGAACGGGGCGCTTCCTCGGCGCGGCGTCCGCGGCGCTGCGGATCCCGCTCGACCAGCTGGGCCCGACGGCGCTCACCGGCGAGCGGCCGGTGAAGATCAGCACCACGTGCACCGTCTTCGCCGAGTCGGAAGTGCTCTCCTGGCTGGGCAAGGGCAAGAAGATCCAGGACATCCTGCTCGGCGTGCACCAGTCGATCGCCATGCGCTCGGCCGGGCTCCTGCGCCGCGTCGGCGTGGAGGAGCAGGTCACGTTCACCGGCGGCGTGGCGCGCAACATCGCCATGGTCGAGACGCTGAACGAGCGCCTGGGGCTCAAGGTCAATGTCAGCGAGGACTCGCACTTCCTGGGCGCGCTGGGCGCGGCGCTGTTCGCCATGGATCACATCCTCGCTGGCCGGGCGCCTGGACACGCGCGAACGGGGGCGGCATGAAGTACGTCGCGGGCATCGACATCGGATCGACCTACACCAAGGCGGTCGTCCTCGACGAGGAAGGCACGATCCGCGGGCGCTTCATGAAGCCGACGGGATTCCAGCTCGAAGAGGTGGCGGCCGAGGCGCTGCGCGAGGCCACAGCGCGCGCGCGCGTGGCCGCCGAGGACGTGGGCTACATCGTCGCCACGGGCTTCGGGCGGCACCAGGCAGGGTTCGCGGACATCCAGGTGACGGATCTCACGGCGGCGGCGCGGGGTGCCACCGCGCTCTTCCCGGGAACGCGCACCATCCTCGACATCGGCGGCCAGACGATGAAGGCGAGCGGCCTGACCGACGACGCGCGGGTCAAGGCGTTCCGCCTCAACGACAAGTGCGCGGCCGGGACCGGCGCGTTCCTCGAGAAGACGGCGCGCTACATGGGATTCGCGACCGAGGAGATCGGGCCGCTGATCGCCACGTCGAAGGAGCCGGTGCCCATCTCGGGCGTGTGCGCCGTGTTCGCCGAGTCCGAGGTCATCAACCAGCTGTCCCAGGGCTCGCCCCCGGCGGACATCATGCAGGGCGCGGTCATCTCGCTGGCGGGTCGCGCGGTCCAGCTGATGAAGCGCGTGCGCATGGAGCCCGAGTTCACGCTGATCGGCGGGATCCTGCGCTTCTCGACGCTGGTCGAGGTGGTGCGGCGCGAGCTGAACGCGCCGGTCAACGTGCCCGAGGGCGACCTGGTCCAGTTCATGGCCGCCTACGGCGCCGCGGTGCTGGGCCAGCGCCACGCGCGCAAGCTCGCCGCCGGGGGGGGAGTCGCCCGTGCCTGACGATGTCCCGGACTCGGTGCACGCGTTCCTCGAGAGCGTGGTCCAACGGAACCTGGCCGAGGGGAAGATCGCGGGGGATCCCGTGCTGCTCGCCGAGGGCTGGGAGCGCCGCTTCGTCGCCGACGGCACGCGCGTCGACGAGATGGTGCGGCTCTACCAGGACCTGGGCTGGGAGGTCACGACGCGGCGCATCCGTCCGGAGCAGATCGGCGGATCGTGCGAGGGATGCCGGACGGCGATCCTCGCGGGGTTCCAGATGATCTACACGAGGCGTCCCGGCGCCGCCTGAGCCCCCGTCAGAACGGCCGGCCCTGCCCGGCCAGGATTACCGCCAGCACGACGAAACCCAGCCCGGCGTTGATGCGGAAGAACGCGAGGTCGACGTGTTTCGCGCTCGCCTGCTGCCACGCGAGTCCGGCAGCGACCGCGGCCAGCGCGAGCGCCACGGCCGGCGTGGGCCAGCGCGACCACGCCCACGCCGCGAGCACGGCGAACCCGGCGACGTGCACCAGGCGCGAGACGACGAGGGCGCCCGCCGCGCCGAGCGCGGCCGGCATCGAGTGCACGCCGTGGGCGCGATCGAACGACTCGTCGAGCGTGGCGTAGATGATGTCGAAGCCGGCGACCCAGGCCAGCGTGAAGATCGCGAGCGCCCCGGTTTCGCGGAACGCCGCGCCCAGGTCGGGCGTGACGGCGAGGAAACCGCCCAGCGGCGACAGCGCCAGCGCGGCGCCGACGCCGAAGTGGCACAGCGGCGTGAAGCGCTTGAGCAGCGGATAGAGCGCGAAGACCGCGAGCGGGATCGGCGACAGCACGAGGCACAGCGGATTGAGCATCGCCGCGGCGGCGACGTACACCGCCGTCCCGACGACGGCCAGCAGCACGCCCTCGCGCACGCTCATGCGGCCCGAGGGCAGCTCGCGCACCCGCGTGCGCGGGTTCTGCGCGTCGATCGCGCGGTCGAGCAGGCGGTTGAGCGCCAGCGCCGCCGTGCGCGCGCCGGTCCCGGCCAGCGCGATCCACAGCAGCGTGAGCGGCGCCACGCCGCGCGGCGAGGCGATCCACGCGCCGGCGAGGATGAGCGGCAGCGAGAACAGCGCGTGCTCGAGCTTGACGAAGCTGGCGTAGGCGCGGGCGCGCTCGCCCAGCGCGGGCGCGGCGGTGTGGGTCGAAGGGTTCTTGGCGGTCATGCGGCCGCAGCCTAGCAGATGGCGGGGCTTGCCTGCAGGACCCCGGCGCGGTAAAGCTCCCTCATGCCCTACGAAACCTCCAGTTACACGTGGATCTCCGGCCTGACCGACCTGGGGATCGTCCTCCTCGGGTGGATCGTCGGGGTGCTCTTCGCGCGCCTCGTCGTGCGTTCCATCCTGCGCCTGACGCGCCACACCGAGACCGAGGCGGATGACGTCCTGATCGAGGCCGTCGCCCGGGCCGTGCCGTGGTTCGCCGCCGGCTTCGCCGCGTTCGTGGCGGTGCGGATCGGCCCGAAGACGACGGGGATGGTCTCCGCCGTCGACACGGCGGTCAAGATCGGCGTGGTCCTCGTCGTCACGTTCTCGCTCGCCACGCTGCTGTCGGACCTGCTCAAGAAGCGCGCGCTGCCGCTGGGCAGCGTCGGGGCGACGACCCTGACGCGCAAGCTCGTCTACTGGGGCGTCGTGCTGGCCGGCCTCGTCGTCGTGCTCCGCATGCTCGGCGTCGAAGTCGCGCCGCTCATCGCCGCGCTCGGCGTGGGATCGCTGGCCGTGGGCCTCGCGCTCCAGCCGACGCTGACCAACGTGTTCGCCGGGTTCAACCTGTCGCTGGCGCGCCGCATCCGGGTCGGCGACTTCATCCGCCTCGATGGCGGGCAGGAGGGGCAGGTCACCGACATCGGCTGGCGGGCCACCGAGATCCGTGCGCTGGGCGACAACGTGGTCCTGGTGCCGAACGCGAAGCTGTCGGAGTTGATCGTCACGAACTTCTCGCTGCCCGGCGACGAGCTGGGCTGCCCGGTCGACCTTGCAGTGTCCTACGACGCGGACCTCGCCCTGGTCGAGCGCGTGCTCCTCGAGATCGCCCGGGACGTGTTGCAGAACGTCCCCGGCGGCGTGTCCGATTTCAAGCCGATCGTACTCTTCAAGGGCTTCGGTGAGTCGTCGCTCCCGGTCACGTGCGTGCTGCGCGCCCGCTCGTACCTCGAGCGCGCGAACCTGATCGACCAGTTCACCCGCCGTGCCCAGGCGCGCTTCGTGCAGGAAGGGATCGAGATCCCGTTCCCGCAGCGCGTCGTGCGCAACGTCACCGCGACCGGCGCCGCCGCGGCCGGAGGATCCGCGCCGGAGACCTGAGCCGGAGAGCGCTGGCGCCCTTGTCCCCCCGGGTGCATGATGGGGGAGCCCGGTGCGGACCGGGCTCGACGGAGGCCGGACGTGATCTTCCGGGATCGCATCGACGCGGCACAGCAGCTCGCCGCAGCCCTCGACCGCTACCGCGGCCGGGACGCCCTCGTTCTCGCCATTCCGCGCGGCGGCGTACCCATGGGGCGCGTGATCGCCGACGCCCTCGCGGCCGAACTCGACGTCGTGCTCGTCCACAAGCTGGGTTCGCCGGGACAGCCCGAACTTGCGATGGGCGCCGTCGACGAGAGCGGCGAGGCCCTCGTCGGCGCCGAGGCGCGGTACCTCCACGTGAGCGCCGAGGCGTTCGAGGCCGAGCGCCTGCGCCAGCTCGAGCTGCTGCGCAAGCGCCGCGCGCTCTACACGCCGGTCCATCCTCCGAGCGCCGTCCGCGATCGCATCGTGCTCGTCGTCGACGACGGCATGGCCACCGGCGCGACGATGATCGCCGCGTTGCGCGCCGTCCGCCGCCGGCATCCGAGGGAACTCGTCGCCATCGCCGCCGTCATGCCCGCCGAGGTGCAGGATCGCCTCGCGCGGGAGGCCGACCGCGTGGTGTGCCTGCACGCGCCCGCGTGGTTCGGCGCGGTGGGCGAGTTCTTCGAGGACTTCTCGCAGGTCGAGGACGACGAGGTGATCCGCATGCTTGCCGCGCCACGGGTCCGCACGCCCGCTCCACCCGTTTCCGAGGCGCCGCCATGACTCCGCGTTCGCCGACGAACGCCGCGATCGCCGATCGCCTGGAGGAAGTCGCCGCGCTGCTCGCCGAGCAGGGCGCGAACCCGTTCCGCGTGCGCGCGTACTCGCGCGGCGCCGAGACGGTGCGCGCGCTGCCGCAGGAGGCCGCCGCGTTGTTCGCGCGGGGCGGTCTCGAGGCGCTGACCGCGCTGCCGGGCATCGGCGAGGGGCTCGCGCGCTCGATCCGCGAACTGCTCGTCCACGGCCGCCTGGCGCAACTCGATCGCCTGCGCGGCGAGGCCGATCCGGTGGCGCTTCTGCGCACCGTGCCCGGCGTCGGCCCCGCTCTCGCCGAGCGCATCCACGAGACGCTGCACTGCCACACGCTCGAGGAACTCGAAGTCGCCGCGCACGACGGGCGCCTGGCCGCGCTGCCGGGCCTGGGCCCGCGCCGGGTGGCTTCGATCCGCGACACGCTGGCGCAGCGCCTGGCGCGGGTGCGCGTGCCCGCAGGGACGCGGCCGGCGGCGCGGGCCGCCGCCGACCGGGCCGCCGCGGGCGAGCCTCCCGTTGCCGAGCTGCTCGAGATCGACGCTGAGTACCGCCGCCGCGCTGACACCTTGCCGAAGATCGCGCCGCGGCGCTTCAACCCGCGGCACGAGGCGTGGCTGCCGGTGCTGCACGCCACCCGCGGACCGCGCCACTACACCGCGCTCTATTCGAACACCGCGCTGGCGCACAAGGCCGGACGCACGCACGACTGGGTCGTCCTGTACGTCGACGGCGGCCGGGGCGAGCGCACGTACACGGTCGTCACCGCGCCGGGCGGGCCGCTCAAGGGGCGGCGGATCGTGCGCGGGCGCGAAGGGGAGATCAAGCCGTGAACCGCGAGTTCTTGCGCGAAGGCGTCCGCATCCCGGCCGGCGACGTGACCCTGCCCGGGGACCTGGTGGTCCCGGTCGGCGGCTGCGGTATCGTTCTCTTCGTCCACGGCAGCGGCAGCAGCCGGCACAGCGTGCGCAACCGTCAGGTCGCCGCGGCACTCCGGGACGACGGCTTCGCCACCCTCCTGTTCGACCTGCTGAGCGAAGAGGAGGACCAGGATCCCGGGGCGCGCTTCGACATCGAACTCCTGACGAAGCGCCTGCTGGCGGCACGACGCTTCGTCGCCGCGCGCAGGGATCTAGCCGGGCTGCGCGTCGGCTACTTCGGCGCGAGCACGGGGGCGGCTGCCGCGCTCCGGGCGGCGGCAGTTGCGCCAGGGGACGTCGGCGCGGTCGTCTCGCGCGGCGGGCGACCGGACATGGCCGGGTCGGCGCTCACGCTCGTGCGCGCGCCAACGCTGCTGATCGTCGGCGGCGACGATCCCGAGGTGCTCGAGCTCAACCGCGACGCGTACGCGCAACTCGAATGCACGCGGCAGCTGCAGGTCGTCCCCGGCGCGACGCACCTGTTCGAGGAGCCCGGCACGCTGGAGCAGGTGGCGGAGCTGGCCGGCGGGTGGTTCGCGGAGCACCTCGCGGGCGCGGAACAGCCGTGAGCCCGGGCGCGTCCCGCGTCGAGAACGCCGAGGTGGCCCGCATCTTCCGCGAGGTCGCCGAGTTGCTCGACATCCAGGGCGCCAATGCATTCCGCATCCGCGCCTACCGCAACGCGGCGCGCGCGATCGAGGAGTGGCCCGCGCCCATCGGCCCGATGGCGAGGAAGCAGCCCGCGCAGCTGACCGACATCCCGGGCATCGGCGCGGACCTCGCGGGCAAGATCGGCGAGATCGTGAAGACGGGCAGGCTGCACCTGCTCGCCGAACTGGCCCGCGCATCACCGCGCGGCGCGGTCGAGCTCCTGCGCGTGCCCGGCATCGGGCCGCGACGCGCGCGCGTCCTCGCCGAGGACGCCGGGGTGCGCACGCTCGAGGGCCTGGCGCGCGCCGCGCGCGCGGGCCGCCTGCGCGGACTGCCAGGCTTCGGCGCGAGGAGCGAGCAGGCGATCCTGCGTCACCTCGCGCAGCCCGCGGCGCTGGGCGATCACCGGATGCTGCGCGCGACGGCCGTGCCCTACGCCCAGGCGCTGGTCGAGCACCTGCGCGCGGTCGCGCCAGCGCGCGCGATCGAGGTTGCCGGCAGCTACCGGCGGCGCCGCGACACCGTCGGCGATCTCGACCTGCTTGTGGCCAGCGACACGCCGAAGCGCGTCGTCGAGCGCTTCACCTCGTATCCGGGCGTGGTCGAGGTGATGGCGCGCGGCGCCACGCGCGCCGCGATCCGTCTCGCCTCCGGGTTGCAGGTGGACCTGCGCGTGCTGGCGCCCGCATGCTGGGGCGCGGGCCTCTACTACTTCACCGGCTCGAAGGCGCACAACATCGCGGTCCGCAAGCTGGCCGCCGCACGCGGCCTCAAGGTGAACGAGTACGGCGTGTGGCGCGGCGCGCGGCAGGTCGGCGGCGCGCGCGAGCAGGACGTCTTCGATGCGGTCGGCCTGCCGTGGATCCCGCCCGAGCTGCGAGAGGATCGCGGCGAGATCGAGGCCGCGCAGGCCGGCACGCTGCCGCGCCTGGTCGAGGCGAAGGACCTGCGCGGCGACCTGCAGTGCCACTCGACCGACAGCGACGGGCACGACACGCTCGAGACGATGGCGCGGGCTGCCGAGGAGCGCGGCTACGCGTACCTGGCGATCACCGACCACTCGCCGAGCGTGCGCGTGGCCCAGGGGCTGGATCGCCGCGGCTTCCTCGCGCAGATGCGGCGCATCGACCGGCTGAACGCGAAGCTGAAGACGCTGACCGTGCTCAAGGGCGCCGAGGTCGACATCCACGCCGACGGCACGCTCGACCTCGACGACGATACGCTCGCCGCGCTCGACATCGTGCTCGTCGCCATCCACTCGAAGTTCGAGCTCCCCGCGCGCGAGCAGACGCGCCGCGTCGTCATGGCGCTTTCGCATCCGTCGGTCGACGTGTTCGCCCACCCGACCGGCCGCGCGATCGGCCGCCGCGCGCCGGTGGCGTTCGACCTGGCCGCGGTCGTCCGCGCCGCCCTCGAGCACGGCGTGATGCTCGAGGTGAACGCCCAGCCCGAGCGGCTCGACCTGGACGACGTGCGCTGCCGCGCCGCGATCGAGGGCGGGGCGCGCATCACGATCGGCAGCGACGCCCACTCGACCGACGAACTCGCGCTCCTGCCGTTCGGCGTCGACCAGGCCCGGAGGGGGTGGGCCCGCCAGGCCGACGTGGCGAACACGCGGCCGTTGGCCGGACTCCTGAAGCTGCTCCATGGCGGGCGCTGACGGCGCGGCGCGCCCGCTCCCCACCGTCCCGGCGGAAGCGCGCACGGGCCCGCAGGGACTGAACGAGGCCGAGGCGATCGTGCGCCGGCAGGCGTCGGGCCCGAACACGCTGCGGCCCCATCACGAGCGGGCCATCGTCCTTCGCTTCCTCGCGCGCTTCGCCAATCCGCTCATCATCGTGCTGCTCGCGGCCTCGGCCATCGCGGCCGTCCTCGGCGACCTGCGCAGCTTCGTCTTCATCGGCGTGATCGTGCTGATGAGCGTGCTGCTCGATTTCGTGCAGGAGGACCGCGCCGGCCGCGCGGTCGAGCGCCTGCGCAGCACGGTCGCCGTGCGCGCGACCGTCGTGCGCGGGGGAGTGGCGCGCGAAGTGCCCATCGCCGAGCTCGTGCCGGGGGACGTCGTCCTCCTGTCCGCGGGCAGCCTGGTGCCGGCCGACGGGCGCGTGATCGAGGCGAACGACTGCTTCGTCAACCAGTCGATGATGACGGGCGAGTCGTATCCCGTGGAGAAGCGACCGGGCGAGGCCGCCCCGGGTGCGGACCCCGAGGCGGCGGCGAGCGTCGTGCTCATGGGCACGTCGGTGGTCAGCGGCAGCGCCCGCGTGATGATCGAGCACACGGGTCAGGACACGGCGCTGGCGCGGATCGCCGACACGCTGGCGACGCGCGAGCCGGCGACGGCGTTCGAGCGGGGGACGCAGGCGTTCGGCATGCTGATCCTGCGCCTGACCCTGCTGCTCGTGCTGTTCGTGCTGCTGGTCAACACGCTGTTCCACCGGCCGCTGCTCGAGTCGTTCCTCTTCGCCGTGGCGCTGGCCGTCGGCCTCACGCCCGAGCTCCTGCCGATGATCGTGTCCGTCACCCTGTCGCGCGGCGCGATCCGGCTGACGCGGCATCGCGTCATCGTCAAGCGCCTCTCGGCGGTGCAGGACCTGGGCGCCATCGACGTGCTGTGCACGGACAAGACGGGCACGCTCACCGAGGGCCGCATCAAGCTCGAGCGCCACGTGGACCCGGATGGACGGCCCAGCCCGCGCGTGCTCGAGCTGGCGTACCTGAACAGTTACTTCGAGACGGGCATCCGGAGCCCGCTCGACGACGCGATCCTGCGCCACCAGCAGATCGACGTGACCGCCTGGACCAAGGTGGACGAGGTTCCCTTCGACTTCGAGCGCCGGCGCGTCTCGGTGCTGGTCGAGCGCGCGGGGCAGCGGATGCTGGTGGTCAAGGGCGCGCCGGAGGACGTGCTGCGCCTGTGCGCCCGGGTCGAGACCGCCGAGGATGCCACGCTCGCGCCGCTCGAGGCGGCGGCGCGGGCGCGGATCCTCGAGCTGTATGCCGGCTTCGGCCGCGAGGGTTTCCGCGTGCTCGGCGTGGCCTGGCGGGACGTGGCGGCCGACCACGACGACGCGAACCTCGCCGACGAGAGTGAACTCGTGTTCGCGGGCTTCGCGGCGTTTCTCGATCCGCCGAAGGAGAGCGCGACCGCGGCGCTCGCGGCGCTGGCGGCGAGCGGCGTCGCGGTCAAGGTCGTGACGGGGGACAACGAGCTGGTCACGCGCCACGTGTGCGAGGTGCTGCGGCTGCCGATCCTCGGCGTGCTCGATGGCACGGGGATCCAGGCGCTGGACGAGCCCGCGTTGCGCGCCCAGGTGGAGCGCGTCAACCTGTTCTGCCGCGTCAACCCGGCGCAGAAGACCCGCATCCTGACGGCGCTGCGCGCGCGCGGGCACGTCGTCGGCTTCCTGGGCGACGGCATCAACGACGCGCCCGCACTGCACGCGGCGGACGTCGGGATCTCGGTCGATGGCGCGGTCGACGTGGCGAAGGAGGCGGCCGACCTGATCCTGCTCGACCAGGACCTGGGCGTGCTGCAGGAGGGTGTGCGCGAGGGCCGCCGCACGTTCGGCAACGTCATGAAGTACATCATGATGGGCACGAGCTCGAACTTCGGGAACATGTTCAGCATGGCGGGGGCCACGCTGCTGCTGCCGTTCCTGCCCATGCTGCCCATCCAGATCCTGCTCAATAACTTCCTCTACGACCTGTCGGAGATCGCCATCCCCTACGACACGGTCGAGGAGGAGACGCTTGCTCGGCCGTGCGCGTGGGACATCGGCTTCGTCCGCCGCTTCATGCTGGCGCTGGGCCCGGTGAGCTCGGTGTTCGACTTCCTCACCTTCTTCGTGCTCCTGCGCGTGTTCCACGCCGACGAGGCCCTGTTCCACACCGGCTGGTTCGTCGAGTCGCTCGCCACGCAGGTGCTCGTGATCTTCATCATCCGCACCCGCGGCAACCCGCTGGTCCACCCTCCGGGCCGCTGGCTGGTCGGGCTCGCGCTGGCCGTCGTCGCCATCGCCGCGGTCCTGCCGCTCACGCCTGCCGCGTCGTACCTGGGGTTCGTGGCGCCGCCGCCGGGGTTCTACCTGGCGCTCGCCGGCATCGTGGGGGTCTACCTGGCCTGCGTGCAGCTGGCCAAGAGCGTGTTCTACCGCAGGCAAGGATTGGTGGTCGCTTCCGGGGGCGGGCGGTGATAGGATCCCCGCCGGTCGTTTGACCGTGCCTCCCACCCCATCGAAGGATCGTTCCCCATGTCCTTGCTCCAGCGCTTCACCCGCGGCGCCGTCGCGCTGCTCGCCCTGTCGCTCGGCCTCGTCTCGACGGAGGCCCGCGCGGCCAGCGTCAGCTACCAGGCCACCTACGCGCTTTCGCCCTACCTGAACGGCGGGACGCTCGCTCTTCCGGCGGCCACCCTGCCGAAGTTCGATCTCGTCGGCCAGTGCCTGCAGTCGGTCTGCGTGCGCGTCGACGGCGGCACGAACGGCCTCGTGGGCTTCGAGAACTCCCAGCCCACGCCGGTGATGGTGAACGTCTCGTATGTCGGCAAGCTCACGGTGCAGCGCCCGGACCTGTCGACGCTCGTCGACATCCAGCCGGCGACGTCGATCACGGACAGCCTGACGAGCTACGACGGGGCGGTGGACTACGCCGGGACCTCCGGCCGTTTCTACGCGAACGTGGGCGCGACCGATTCCGACAGCCTGTGCTTCTCGGGGGCCGCCGACCTGGCGCTCTTCTCCGGGGCCGGCACGATCGCCCTGCCCGCGGTCGGGCAGGACCTGTCGTCGCTGACCGGCGCGAACAGCCGGACGATCGGCACGCGTGTCTATGCCACCGTCACCGTGACCTACGTCTACCGGGACTGCACGGTGCCGGCGGAGCGCCAGACCTGGGGTCGCATCAAGAGCAACTATCGTTAGAAGACGGTGCTCGCAGGGCCGGGGCCGGCGTGGCCGCGCGGAAGCGCGCGGATCAAGCCGGCCCTTCGCTTTGCCCGTGACGGGGCGTGGACTCGTCTCCCTGGGGGAGAAATGGGTAGACTGGCCGCGCAGGGGGGTGGTCGAGTCTCCCCGGCCCCCGCGAGGAGGAGTCATGGAAGGCGAGAGCAGCGTACGCGAGCGATTGTGGGGCGCCTTCCTGGTCCTCGCCGGGCTGGCAGCAGCCGTGGGCGTGGCTTTCATTCCGTGGCCCTGGTCGTGGTTCGCGGGATTCGGACTTCCGGGCGTCTTCGTGGCGGCAGCGCTGGGGGGCTTGGGCTCGTTCGCTCCATCCCCCGCGATGGGGCTCGTCGTCGCGGCGGGTCGCCATCTCGATCCCGTGGCCGTCGGTGTCGCGGGTGGACTGGGGTTTGCCGTCGGGGAGCTTCCCCTGTATGTCCTCTCGAGACAGTCGACGAGAGTGAGCCTGCCGAAGTGGATGGCGCCGGAGCGGATCGTTCGAGCCGTGCTTCGGCTGGAACGCCACTGGTACTGGTGGCCGGTCGTCCTTGTCATCGCGACCGTCCCATCGCCTCTCTTCGACTTCATCGGCATTGCGGGCGGTCGCGCGCGGATCAGTCCGTGGAAGGTCTTCCTGCCGATCGCCGCCGGACGGATCATCCGGTCGATCTACCTGGCCTATCTGGGCCGGTGGACGAACTAGACATCGCGAAGCGCGGCCGCATGTTCCCGGGGCCGGCTCCGCGCCTCACCCCTCTCCTCGCATCGACAGCGCCTCGGCCACGGCGCCGGCACCGATCGCGTCCTCGCCCGAGAGATCCGCCACCGTGCGGGCCAGCCGCCAGGCACGGTGATAGGCGCGGGCGGAGAGGCCAAACTTTGCCACCGCCGCGGCGAGGAGGCTGCGTGTCGTCTCGTCGAGGGGGGCGGCGCGCTCGAGTTCCGCGGGCGTGAGGCGGGTGTTGGTCGAGGCGACACCGAGGCGTCCCGTTCGCTGCTCCTGTCGTTCTCTTGCGGCGAGCACGCGAGCCCGCGCCGTGTCCGTCTCGTCGCGCAGCAGGGATGCCCGCCGTGCCGCGAGTTCGCGCGCGTGCACGGGTGGCACCTCGAGCCGCACGTCGATGCGGTCGAGCAGGGGCCCCGAGAGTCGGCCACGGTAACGCGCGATCGCCGTGGGCGAGCAGCGGCACGAGCGGCGGGAGTCGCCGCGGAACCCGCACGGGCACGGGTTCATCGCCGCCACCAGCTGGAAGGCCGCCGGAAACCGCACCGAGGTCGTGCCGCGGGCGACGGTGATCGCATGCTCCTCGAGCGGCAGGCGGAGCGCCTCGAGCGCGTCGCGGCGGAACTCGGGGAGCTCGTCGAGGAAGAGGACGCCGTGGTGCGCGAGCGTGATCTCGCCCGGCCGCGGGACCGGGCCGCCGCCCAGCAGCGCCGACGGCGAGATCGACGCGTGCGGCGCGCGGAACGGGCGCGTCGTCAGGAGCGCGGCGGAGTCGCCGCCGAACTGCCCGGCGACCGACGCGATGCGCGTGCGCTCGATCGCCTCCGCGGGCGAAAGCGGCGGCAGGATCGAAGGCAGCGCGCGCGCGAGCAGCGTCTTGCCTGCGCCCGGTGGGCCGACGAACAGCAGGTTGTGTCCGCCTGCGGCCGCGGCCTCGAGAGCGCGCTTCGCTCGCTCCTGGCCGGCGATGGCATCGAGCGGCGCGTCGTCACCGGCTGCAACGGGGGTGCGTCTCGCGGGTGCGGCACCATCGAACGCACGCGGCGCCTCGTTTCCGCGCACCCAGTCCGCCACTGCGAGCAGGTTCGCCGCCGCGAACACCGGCAGCGCTCCGGCCAGCGCCGCCTCGCCCGCGTTCCCCGCCGGCACGACGATCGCGGCGGCGCCTTCGCGGCGCGCGCCCTCGGCCAGCGCCATCGCGCCGCGCGTGCGGCGCAGCGTGCCGTCGAGCGCCAGTTCGCCGACGACGATCCACTCTTCCATGCGTTGCGCGGGCAGTTGCCCCGAGGCGGCGAGCACGGCGAGCGCGATCGGCAGGTCGAAGGTCGAGCCTTCCTTCCGCTGGTGCGCGGGGGCGAGGTTGACGGTGATGCGGCGCAGCGGGAACTGGAAGCCCGACTCGCGCAGCGCGCTGACGACGCGCTCGCGACTCTCGCGCACGGCGGCATCGGGCAGGCCGACGACGTGGAACGCGGGCAGGCCGTTGGTGATCGAGACTTCGACGAGGACGGGGATCGAATCGAGACCATGGAGCGCGAGGCTCCGGATGCGGGCGAGCAGGGCGGTACTCCCGCGGGGGCGGCTGCGGCGGGGGCGGGACGCTGCGAGTATACCGGCGCAGGGCCCGGCGCGTCCGTGGTAGACTCGTCGCTCTTTGCTTCCCCCGGCGACCGCGACCGATTGGAGCCATTCGATGAATCTCATGCCCCGCCCGTCCGCGGCCATCGCCCCGGGCGCCTGGACCGCGTTGTTCGTCTGCGTCGCCCTTCTCCTCGCCGTCCCCACGCCCGCCGTCGCGCAGTGGCAGCCCGACGGCGCGCCGGTCTGCACGGCCGCCGGCGCGCAGGTCGGGCCGGTCGCGGTGGCCGACGGCAGCAAGATC
>Ga0209668_10000616_pt1 | contig 14735 bp, 12 predicted proteins | sample FrelakmetPLP11PL_FD_187150 | JGI IMG/M metagenome (GOLD analysis project Ga0209668, IMG submission 187150) | Freshwater lake sediment microbial communities from the University of Notre Dame, USA, for methane emissions studies - PLP11 PL (SPAdes)... | ecosystem: Environmental > Aquatic >... | reverse complement strand
GAGATGCTGGACTGGGAGGCGCCGACGGGCGGCTACCTGCTCAGCGCGTGCCTGGCCAGCGGCCTGGTTGCGGGCGACGCTGCGCGTGACTGGCTGCGCGCTCACTGAGCCGAGGTGCAGATGCTGCTGGTGTTCGGATCGATCAACCTGGACCTGTCCTTCCACTGCCCAAGCCTGCCCCGGGCCGGCGAGACCATGCTGTGCGACAGCCTGCGGGTGTCGCCGGGCGGCAAGGGTGCGAACCAGGCTCACGCGGCGCAGCGCTACGGCGTGCCCACGCAGCTGGTCGGCGCGGTCGGCGACGACGCCTTCGCGGAACCGGCGCTGCAGTACCTGCGCGACAGCGGCGTTGACCTCGGCGCACTGCAACGGCTGCCCGGCGCCACCGGGCTGGCCAGCGTCGGCGTGGATGCGCAGGGCGAGAACCAGATCCTGGTCGCGCCTGGCGTCAACCTGGCCTTGCGCCATGGCACCGTGACCGATGCGATGCTGCGCCGTTGTGGCGCACTGCTGGTGCAGATGGAGACCGATGCGGCGCAAAACCTCGCCTTGCTGGAACGCGCCCGCCAACTCGGCGTGTGCACCATGTTGAACAACGCACCGGCGCAGGATCTGTCGCCACGGCTGTTGCAGGCGCTGGACGTGCTGATCGTCAATGCCCACGAACTGCAGCGCAGTGCGCAGTCCTGCGCAATCAGTCAGGGCGATGCGCCGGACTGGCTGGCCGAGCTGGCCGACCGTCATGCGCTGACCGTGCTGCTGACGCTCGGTGCGCAGGGTGTGGCTGCGCGCTACGCAGGCCGCACGTTGCATTGGCCCGCGCACAGCGTGCCGGTGCGCGACACCACTGGCGCCGGCGACACCTTTGCCGGCGTCTTTGCGGCGGAGCGCTGCGAAGGCCGCGAGCTGTGCGACGCGGTGTCGCGTGCCGTGGTCGCGGCTGGGCTGGCCTGCACCCGTCCGGGAGCGCAACACGCACAACCCGACCGGCAAGAGGTCGAGCAGCAGCTTGCGTTGTACGCGACGCGCCGGGCGGCGCTGGCAGGCGCTACAGCGCCATGGCCCGCGTACCCTGGAATAGCGATTCGCTGAACTGGATCGAGCGCGGGCCGTCGTCGGAAATGGCCCACTGGCCCAGCGCCTTGGCCGACATCGGCTTGGCGAACAAAAAGCCCTGCAGTTCGTCGCAGCCCAGCTCACGCAGGATCTGGAACTGCTCGTCGGTTTCCACGCCTTCGGCCACCACCTTCAGCTTCAGGGCCTGGGCCAGTTGCACCACCGCGCCGGCGATCTTTCGCGCTTCTTCGCTGGTCGCCAGGTCGAGCACGAAGCTGCGGTCGATCTTCAGTTCGCTGGCCGGCAGCTTGCGCAGGTAGGCCAGGCTCGAGTAGCCCGAGCCGAAGTCATCGATCGAGATGTGCACACCGACCGCGTCGAGGTCGCTGAAGATGCGCGCAGTGGCCTCGGTGTCTTCCATGGCCACCGATTCGGTGATCTCGCAGGTCAGCAGGTCGGGGTTGATCTGGTGCCGCGTCAGTGCGGCGGATATGCGCTGCGGCAGGTCGCGCTGGCGCAGCTGGTGCGCCGACAGGTTGATGGCCACGCGCATGCGCAGGCCCTGGTCGCGCCAGACCCGCGCCTGTCGGCAGGCCTCGTCGATGACCCAGGCGCCGAGCGAGTCGATCAGGCCGCTGCGTTCGGCCATCGGAATGAAGATGTTCGGGCTGATCGTGCCGCGCTGCGGATGGTGCCAGCGCAGCAGCGCCTCCACGCCAGTGATCTGCGCGCTGGGCGCGTGGATCTTCGGTTGGTAATAGAGCTCGAGCTGGGACTGGCCCAGTGCCAGGCGCAGGTCGCGCAGCAGTTCGGCCTGTCCACGCGCATCGACCACCATGCGCGCGTCGAAGATCGAGTAGGTGGCGCCGCCGGCGCTCTTGGCGGCGCGCATGGCCACGCCGGCATTGGCAATCAGTGCGGACATCGAGCCATGCTGCGGATAGAAGGCCAGTCCAATGGAACAGCCGATGCTCAGGTCGCGCCCGTCCAGCTTGATCGGCTGTGACACCGAGTCGATGACCTGCGCCGCCAGCGGCAGACCCTGCTGGGCTGCAGCATCGCCGTGAAGCAGCATCAGGAATTCATCGCCGCCCAGGCGCGCGACGGAGTGCGGCTTGGCGAGGGCGCGCAGCCGCTGCGCGACACGCTGCAGCACCCGGTCGCCGAATTGATGTCCAAAGGACTCGTTGACATGCTTGAAGCCATCCAGGGCGATTACCAGCAAGGTCACTTGAGTGTGTTGTCCGTCGGCCAGCTGTTGCGCCTGTGCCAGGGCACCCTCGAAGCTGACGCGATTCGGCAGTCCCGTCAGGTCGTCGCGATGTGCATGGGCCTGGAGTTCGCTGCGTGCATTCTCCAGCCGGTGGCGCATGCGGGTCTCGACCGCGCACGCCAGCAGCATGACCAAGAGCAGTTCGGTGCCGCCGACAGAGGCGAGCATCGTCATCGTCCCGGATGCGATGACGGTTTGCGAAGCGGTCCCGCCCGGAACGGGCAGGCCGACCGCGGCGAGAGCGAGCCAATGCGCGGAGAGGACGCCGAGGCCTATGACCACGGCCGCGACGCCGTGACGTTGCGGGCTGGCGCTGGCCTCGCTCGGCGTGCGCGTGGCGCGCAGGCCCCAACCGAAGCCGCTGCTTGCGGCCAGCCAGGCCAGGAACAGCAGGCCAGGGTTCCAGCCCGAATTCAAGGTCTGGGTAGCCGCGCCCAGCGTGAGGACCTGGGTGGCCAGTGCCGCAGCACCCAAAGATGCCGCACCCAGGAGCAGGCGCGTGCGCGATGCACCAGGCGCAAGCGACCAGCGCATCCCCGGCAAGCCCAGCCCCAAGGTCGCCAGCAGGGCGGCGCCCGCAAGCACGATGTCGAAGCCGGACTCAGGGCCAGTCGCCAGGTCCGCCGCGTTCAGCACCGATGCGGCCCACAGGCCGGTGGACAGCGCCACGACCGCGGCCACCAGCCAGGGTCGGCGCTCGGCGGCACTGCGGTGGCGCACGCGCTGGCCCATGTCGACGCTGACGTAGGCGCCCAGCAGCAACACCAGCGGGTACATCACATGCGGCACGGTAGGTAAGGACAGGCTGGAGGGCAGATCCACGCGCTGATCATCGGGCAGTCTTTGTGCGCGTCCGGAACAGGCCCGCGGCTATCGATGGATACAGCGCCATCTGCGAGCTATCGGCCGGGCCGCCCAGGCCTTTAGGGCCAGCGCTGGAATCCCGCCCCAGGGATCACCCAACCCGGCACCGTCGCGACATTTGCACGGCCGGAAGGTCGTCCCGGCCATGGCACACTGCGCCGCTTTGCACAAGCCGCCCCAACACGGGGCATGTGAGTCTTGGATCCAATCCTGTTGCAGATTGCCACCGAGCTGGGCGCGCGCCCGGCGCAGGTGAAAAGAGCCGTCGAGTTGCTCGATGGCGGGGCCAGCGTGCCCTTCATCGCCCGTTACCGCAAGGAAGCCACCGACGGCCTGGACGACGCCCAGCTGCGCGAGCTGGAAGTGCGCCTGGCCTACCTGCGCGAGCTGCAGCAGCGGCGCGTCGTGGTGCGCGAGAGCATCGACGAGCAGGGCAAGCTGACGCCCGAGCTGCGCATCGCCATCGAGGCTGCCGCCACCAAGCAGGTGCTGGAGGACCTTTACCTGCCCTTCAGACCCAAGCGCCGCAGCAAGGGCTCGATCGCCCGCGAGGCCGGGATCGAGCCGCTGGCCGATCGGCTGTTCGGCGACCCGAGGCTCGATCCGACGATCGAGGCCGTGGCCTACGTGCGAGCCGAGGCTGGCTTCGCCGATCCGTCGGCAGTGCTGGACGGCGTGCGCGACATCCTGTCCGAACGCTGGGCCGAAGATGCCGTGCTGGTCGGTCGGCTGCGAGACTGGCTCTGGGCCGAAGGCCGCCTGCGGGCACGTTTGATGCCAGGCAAGGACGAGACCGCGGCCGAGGTAGCCAAGTTCCGCGACTACTTCGACTTCGACGAGGCGCTGCGCAGCGTGCCTTCGCATCGCGCACTGGCAGTGTTCCGGGCGCGCACGCTGGACATCGTCGAGCCGCGGCTGGCGCCGCCCGATGAAGCCGCGGCCGGTGCGGCCGCGCCGGGCATGTCGGCCGCCGAAGGCCGCATGGCGCAGCACCTGGGTTGGCGTCACGACGGCCGCGCGGCCGACGACCTGCTGCGCCGCTGCATTGCCTGGACCTGGAAGGTCAAGCTCAGCCTGAGCCTGGAGCGCGACCTGTTCGCCCGCTTGCGCGAGGAGGCCGAGACCGTGGCCATCAAGGTCTTCGCCGACAACCTGCGCGATCTTCTGCTGGCCGCGCCGGCCGGTCGCCGTGCGGTGATGGGGCTGGATCCCGGCATCCGCACGGGCGTCAAGGTGGCAGTGGTCAGCGACACCGGCAAGGTCTTGGAGACCGCCACCGTCTACCCGCACGAACCGCGGCGGGACCGGGAAGGTGCGCTGCAAACGCTGGCGCGGCTGGTGGCCGCGCATGGCGTCGGTCTGATAGCCATCGGCAACGGCACCGCCAGCCGCGAGACCGACTCGCTGGCGGCCGAGCTGATGCGCCGCGTCGTCGCAGCTATGCCGGACCTGAAGCTGCAGAAGGTGGTGGTCAGCGAGGCCGGTGCCTCGGTGTATTCGGCCAGCGAGTTCGCCAGCAAGGAATTGCCGGAGTTGGATGTCAGCCTGCGCGGCGCGGTCAGCATCGCGCGCCGCCTGCAGGATCCGCTGGCCGAACTGGTGAAGATCGACCCGAAAAGCATCGGCGTCGGCCAGTACCAGCATGACGTCAACCCGGGGGCACTGGTGCGCCGGCTGGAGGCGGTGGTGGAGGACTGCGTCAACGCCGTCGGCGTGGACCTGAACACCGCCTCGGTGCCGCTTTTGGCGCGTGTGTCGGGGCTGTCGCCGGCGGTGGCCGCCGGCATCGTGCGCTGGCGCGACGCGCACGGCGCCTTTCGCAACCGCGCGCAGTTGCTCGACGTGGCTGGACTGGGGCCGAAGACCTTCGAGCAGGCGGCAGGCTTCCTGCGCATTCGCGACGGCGACAACCCGCTCGACATGACCGGGGTGCACCCTGAAACCTATGCGCTGGTGGAGAAGATGATCGCGGCCACAGGCCGGCCGATCGACCGGCTGATGGGCGCTTCGGACGTGCTCAAGGCGCTGAAGCCCGAGGCGTTCGCCGATCAGAGCTTCGGCGCCATCACGGTCAGGGACATCCTGGCCGAGTTGGAGAAGCCCGGCCGCGACCCGCGGCCCCATTTCCAGGTGGCGCGCTTCAACGAGGGTGTGCACGACCTGAAGGATCTGAAGCCGGGCATGCTGCTCGAAGGCACGGTCAGCAATGTCGCCCAGTTCGGCGCCTTCGTCGACCTGGGCGTGCACCAGGACGGGCTGGTGCACGTCAGCCAGCTGGCCAATCGCTTCGTGGCGGACGCGCGCGAGATCGTCAAGACGGGCGATATTGTCAAGGTGCGCGTGCTAGAGGTGGACTTGGCGCGAAGACGCATCGCACTGACGATGAAGCCGGAGGCGAAGCCCGCGCCCAAAGCCGTCGACGGCAGCTTCAGGCCCGCAACAAGGGGCGAGCGGCAGCCCGCCAGCGCCAGAGTGTCCTCATCGCCAGTGGGTTCGGCGATGGTCGATGCCTTTGCAAAACTGCGCTCAGGCCGCTGAGAAGTCCTCGGCTCGCAGCGCGATCGGCTGGCCATGCGGCGTGCGGTCGGCCGCATGGTCCCAGGCGTCGCGGTAGCGTGCCAGTTCGTCAGGAGAACTGGCGCCCTTGTCGGCGACCAGGGTTTCCAGGGCGGTCAGCCAGTGCTGGTAGTAGGTGTCGCCCAGGTCGGCATCGCCGGCCGCGTGGGCTGCGCGGATCTGCCTCGACAAAGCATCGGCCCATTCCTGCCAGCTGAACAGGCCGCGCTGGTGCAACGCCACGGCCATCGCGAAGGCCTGTGCCTGCCAGGGTTCGGCGAACACCGGTTCGCCGCCGGCCTGCGGCATGCCCGGAAGCAGCGCGGTTTTCATGCCGCCGGCTCCAGATAGCTATCCCAGGCGTCGAGCGACACGCTCAGGCCAGGCGCCGTCTCGTCGCCCCACAGTGCCGGCCCGCTGAAGGCCACCCGATACAGCCACTGCGGCTGTTCGCCCAGCCCCTGGGCGTGGGCGTCCGCGAAGACGTGCACGCCGTGCACGCTTTCAACCACGCCTTGTTTGCCATGGGCATAGCCTGGCAGTCGGGTGTGGTGCGCGACGCGAAGACTGCGGGTGCGAACCTGGTCGCCGGGCTTGAAGCGCGCCGGCGTACCGGCCGGGCGTTCGGTGGGCGAGCCCCTGGCCAGTACGGCGGCCACGTCGTCGGCCCGAAGCACCCTGGTGACCTGGGGCCCCGGTCGCAGGCTGCGGCCTGCGGTCAATTCGTCGGCAGAGGCCAGGCCGCGTTCGATCAGCAGTCTCTCCAGCGCCTCGATCCAGATCTGGTAGTAACCGAGCCGGGCATAGTCGCGCAGCGTTTCGCGCGCGGCGCGGCTCGTGTCGATGTTCCAGCTGCCGGTGGCACCCATGGCCAGGGTCACCGCCAGCGCACGCGGTTCCCAATCGGCATGAAACAGGTCGCCTTCGGCCTCCGGCAAGACGCGGTCGGCGTTGTGTTGGCCGCCGAGGTCGGCATGGCTGAGATAACTCATGTCGCTCATGCCGCGCGCCCCCGGGGCAGCCCGGTGCCGATCATGGCATCGCGTGTCACCAGTTCGGCGAGCTGCGCTTCGCTGAAGCCTTCGGTGCCGGTCGGTCGCATCGGCAATACCAGGTAGCGCACTTCGGCGGTGGAGTCGGCCACACGGATCTCGGTGGACTCCGGCAGGTCGACGCCAAAGTCCGCAAGCACGCCGCGCGGATCCTTCACCGCCCGAGAGCGGTACGGCGCGCTCTTGTACCAGGTGGGCGGCAAGCCCAGCACCGGCCAGGGGTAGCAGCTGCACAGCGTGCACACCACCATGTGATGGCGTTGCGGTGTGTTCTCCAGCACCACCATGTGCTCGCCCTGGCGGCCGCTGTAGCCGAGCGAGGCGATCGCCGCGGTGGCGTCGCGCAGCAGCCAGTCACGGTAAGCCGGGTCGGCCCAGGCACGGGCCACCACCCGCGCGCCGTTGCGCGGGCCGATCTTCGTCTGGTAGGTGTCGATCAGCACGTCGAGCGCCGCCGGATCGATGTAGCCCTTCTGTGCCAGCACGGTCTCGAGGGCCCGCACACGCAGCTCCATCTCGCCGAGTTCGCTGTGTTCGTGGTCGTGATGCTGATGGTTCATCGTTACATCGTAGCGCTTACAGTTCGCGACCATGAAGGCCTTGCAGATCCATGCCGGTGCGACAGCCCTGAGACATCTGCGCGAGCGCGGCCTGCAGCCCGCCGACGTGCGCCTGATCCCCGCTGCCGCGGGCGGGCCGAAAGGGCTGATCCTGAATGGTCTCGACCGTTACCTCTTTGGCGATTGGCTGGCCGGCAGCACGCAAAGCGTTCACCTGCTGGGCGCGTCGATCGGCGCGTGGCGCATGGCGACCGCCTGCCTGGACAACCCGGCCGCCAGCCTGGCGCAGATGGCCGAGGACTACATCCGCCAGGACTATGAACACGCGCCGGGCAAGCCACCGACGCCGCGCCACGTGAGCCAGGTCTTCGGTGCGAAGCTGAAGGAACGTTTCGAAGGTCGCGCCGCCCAGGTGCTGGGCCACCGGCGCTACCGGCTGCATGTGTTCACCAGTCGCGGCCGGCACGTACTGCGGCGCCAGGGGCGGTGGCGAATGCCGCTGGGCTACGCGGGTGCGTTCCTGGCCAACACCGTCAGCCGCAAGTCCATGGGTGGCTGGCTGGAGCGCGTGGTCTTTTCCGACGCACGCGAGGCGCTGCCGCTGGCATTGCACGATTACCGCACCCAGCAGGTGCCGCTGAGCGCATTGAACCTGCAGGCCAGCATCCTGGCCAGTTGCTCGATCCCGTTCTGGCTGGAGGCCGTGCACGACATCCCGGGAGCGCCGCGCGGCGCCTACTGGGACGGCGGCATCACCGACTACCACCTGCACCTGGACTACGGGTCGATGCACGGCGGCCTGGTGCTGTACCCGCACTTCCAGAAGACGGTAATCCCGGGCTGGTTGGACAAGGCGCTGAAGCACCGGCACCGCGCCACCGCGCACCTGGACAAGGTGGTGTTGCTGTCGCCGCGGCCGGAATGGATCGCCACGCTGCCCAATGCCAAGCTGCCCGACCGCAACGACTTCAGAGCCTATGGCGACGACCTGGCCGGCCGGGTGGCCGCCTGGAGCCGCGCGTTGCGCGAGAGCCAGCGCCTGGCCGACGAATTCGCGCAGGCCGTGGGCTGCGGCCGGCCGATCGAGGCCTTGGCACTGGCATGAGACTACAATTCGCATTCGCTCAACCAACAAGGACGGGAAAGGCAGCATGGTTATGACACCGCGAACTACGGGCTTCTTCACCGAGACCTGATCGGCCGCGCCGTCACGCCTGCATCTCTTCACTGTCACTCCAGAAGCGCGGTCACGGACCGCGCTTTTTCGTTTCCGAAAGCTGAACACCATGATTGCGATCACGCTGCCCGATGGCTCGAAGCGGGAGTTTGCACAGCCCGTCACGGTGGCCGAAGTGGCCGCATCGATTGGCTCGGGGCTGGCCAAGTCGGCACTGGCTGGCAAGGTCGACGGCAAGGTCGTCGACCTGAGCCACCGCATCGAGACCGATGCGATGCTCTCGATCGTTACCGACAAGAGCCCCGAGGGCCTGGAAGTGCTGCGCCACTCGACGGCGCACCTGCTGGCCTATGCGGTGAAGGAACTGTTCCCAGACGCGCAGGTGACCATCGGTCCGGTCATCGAGAACGGCTTTTTCTACGACTTTGCCTACAAGCGGCCTTTCACGCCCGAGGATCTGGCCGCGATCGAGGCGCGCATGGCCGAACTCAGCAGGCGCGACGAACCGGTGGTGCGCCGTGTGTTGCCGCGCGACGCAGCGGTCGAATACTTCAAGGGCCTGGGCGAGTTGTACAAGGCCGAGATCATCGCCAGCATCCCGGCGGGCGAGGACGTGTCGCTGTATCGCGAGGGCGCCTTCGAGGACCTGTGCCGCGGCCCGCACGTGCCGAGCACGGGCAAGCTCAGGCACTTCAAGTTGATGAAGGTGGCTGGCGCGTACTGGCGTGGCGACCACCGCAACGAGATGCTGCAACGCATCTACGGCACGGCCTGGGCCACCAAGGACGAATTGCAGCAGTACCTGCTGATGCTGGAGGAGGCCGAAAAGCGCGACCACCGTCGCCTGGGCCGCGAACTGGACCTGTTCCACCTTGACGAGCATTCGCCCGGCACGGTGTTCTGGCATGCCAAGGGCTGGACCATCTGGCAGCAGGTGGAGCAGTACATGCGCGCGGTGTACCGCGACAACGGCTACCAGGAAGTCAAGGGCCCGCAGATCCTGGACAAGGCCCTCTGGGAGAAGACGGGGCACTGGGAGAAGTACCGGGACAACATGTTCACGACGGAGTCGGAGAAGCGCGACTACGCGCTCAAGCCGATGAACTGCCCCGGCCACATCCTGATCTTCAACCAGGGCATCAAGAGCTACCGCGACCTGCCGTTGCGCTACGGCGAGTTCGGCCAGTGCCACCGCAACGAACCCACCGGCGGGCTGCACGGCATCATGCGGGTGCGCGGCTTCACGCAGGACGACGGCCACATCTTCTGCACCGAGGGCCAGGTGCAGGCCGAGTGCGCCGCCTTCACGGCGCTGCTGCAGCAGGTGTACCGCGACTTCGGCTTCAACGACATCATCTACAAGGTGGCCACGCGCCCCGAGGCGCGCATCGGCAGCGACGAGGCCTGGGAGCGGGCCGAACAGGCGCTGATGGCCGGGCTTCGTGCCAGCGGCTGCGAGTTCGAGGTTTCGCCGGGGGAGGGCGCCTTCTACGGCCCGAAGATCGAATACACGCTGAAGGACGCCATCGGCCGGCAGTGGCAGTGTGGCACGATGCAAATCGACCCGAACCTGCCGGAGCGACTGGGTGCCGAGTTCGTGGCCGAGGACGGCAGCCGCCAGCGGCCGCTGATGCTGCACCGGGCCATCGTCGGCAGCATGGAGCGTTTCATCGGGATCCTGATCGAGCAGCATGCCGGCGCGCTGCCGGCCTGGCTGGCGCCGGTGCAGGTGGTGGTGGCTCCGATCACCGAAAACCAATCAGATTACGCCGCAAGCGTCGCGAAAACGCTTCAAAAACAAGGAGTTAGGGTCGAGAGTGATTTGCGAAACGAGAAAATCACGCGTAAAATCCGCGAGCATTCAATGCAGAAGGTTCCGTACATCCTGGTCGTAGGCGACAAGGAAAAGGCAAACGGAGCTGTTTCGGTGCGCGCTCGGGGCAATCTGGATCTCGGGGTCATGCCGCTCGACGACTTCGCCGCGAAGCTCGCCGACGACATTCACCGCAAGGTCTGACACGCCGGCGCGCCTTTGTCGTTTTTTGCGGCCCCGCTTGCCTGGGTGTCGCGTTAAGGGGTTTGAACTATCGCTACCTTCATGGACCGCCGCACTCCGAACGCGGAGCGCAAGCACAGGTTGAATCGGGAAATCATGGCGCCGCAGGTGCGCTTGAATGGCGTGGACAACGAGCCGCTGGGCATCGTCAGCATCATGGATGCGCTGCAGATGGCCGGTGAAAAGGACGTCGATCTGGTCGAGATCGCCGCCACGGCCGATCCCCCGGTGTGCCGGTTGATGGACTACGGCAAGTTCAAGTACCAGGAGCAGAAGAAGGCCGCCGAAGCCAAGGCCAAGCAGAAGGTCATCGAGATCAAGGAAGTCAAGTTCCGGCCCGGCACCGACGAAGGCGACTACGCGATCAAGATGCGCAACCTGCGCCGCTTCATTGCCGAAGACGGCGACAAGGGCAAGGTCACACTGCGCTACCGCGGCCGCGAGATCACGCACCAAGACATCGGCATGCGGCTGCTGGAGCGCATCCGCGACGAACTGGCCGACGTGTCGGTGGTGGAGCACATGCCCAAACTGGAAGGGCGCCAGATGATCATGGTGCTGGCGCCAAAGAGGAAGTAACGCGAGGATTCACCGCGTCAGGCCGGGTCGCCTGATGCGGTGTCAAGAAGCTGCTGCAGGCCCCCAAGCACCGCATGACGCATGCGGTCGCCTGCAGACGGCAATATCGAAGAAGGAGCAGCAATGCCCAAGATGAAGACCAAGAAGAGCGCGGCCAAGCGGTTCCGCGTGCGTCCGGGGGGCACCGTCAAGCGCGGTGCGGCGTACAAGCGCCACATCCTCACGAAGAAGTCCACCACCCGCAAGCGCCACCTGCGTGGCGTCAAGGAGGTGCACGAGACCAACATGGGCAGCATCGCCAAGATGATGCCTTTCGCTGGCCTGTAAAGACTTCAACGCACAAAGGAGAAAGACATGCCTCGCGTCAAACGTGGAGTCACCGCACACGCCCGTCACAAGAAGATCCTGGCCCTGGCCAAGGGTTATCGCGGCCGTCGCAAGAACGTCTTCCGCATCGCCAAGCAGGCGGTGATGAAGGCCGGGCAGTATGCCTACCGCGATCGCCGTACCCGCAAGCGTGTGTTCCGCCAACTCTGGATCGCCCGCATCAACGCGGCATCGCGTGAACTCGGTGTCACCTACAGCAAGTTCATGGCCGGCCTGAAGAAGGCGCAGATCGACATCGATCGCAAGGTCCTCGCCGACCTGGCCGTGAACGACCCAGCTGCCTTCGGCAGCATCGTCGAGAAGGTGAAGGCCCAGCTCGCCTGATGTTCGAAGCGCCGAGTGCCTTCGCGAGAGGGCGCGCGGCGAGTCGTCAGCATTCGATGGCCGTCAGCTCTGGGCGGCCATTTTTCATTCACCAAGCGTTCGCATTTCGACAGCCGATGAACGATCTGGACACACTGGTACAGGCTGCGCAATCGGCCTTCGATGCCGCGCCGATGCCGGCCGAACTGGAGAACGCCAAGGCGCGCTTCCTCGGCAAGGCCGGCCAGCTGACCGACCTGATGAAGGGGTTGGCCACCCTCAGCGTCGAAGAAAAAAAGACCCGCGGCGCAGCCATCAACCAGGCCAAGCAGCGCATCGAAGCGCTGTTGCAGGCACGCCGCGAGGCTTTGGCCGCAGGCGAACTGCAGGCGCAGCTGCAGGCCGAGGCACTGGACGTCACGCTGCCCGGCCGCCAGCGCGGCACCGGCGGGCTGCACCCGGTGTCGCGCACGATGATGCGCATCGAATCGATCTTCGCGTCAATGGGTTTCGACGTGGCCGACGGCCCCGAGATCGAGACCGACTGGTACAGTTTCACCGCGTTGAACAACCCCGAGAACCACCCGGCTCGTTCGATGCAGGACACCTTCTACGTCGACATGAAGGACGCTGAAGGCCGCTGGCTGAACCTGCGCCCGCACACCAGCCCGATGCAGGTGCGTTATGCGCAGGCCCACGCACAGCGCCATGCCGGCGGCGCAACGATGCCCGAAGTGCGCGTCATCGCGCCGGGCCGCACCTACCGCGTGGACAGCGACGCCACGCATTCGCCGATGTTCCACCAGTGCGAAGGCCTGTGGATCGGCGAGAACGTCAGCTTCAAGGATCTAAAGTTCGTGTTCAGCGATTTCCTGCGCCAGTTCTTCGAGACCGATGAACTGCAGGTGCGCTTCCGCCCCAGCTTCTTCCCCTTCACCGAACCCTCGGCCGAGATCGACATCGCCTTTGCCAGCGGGCCGTTGAAGGGCCGCTGGCTGGAGGTGGCCGGCTCCGGCCAGGTGCACCCGAACGTGGTGCGCAACTTCGGCCTGGACCCTGAAGAGAACATCGGCTTCGCCTTCGGCATGGGCCCGGACCGGCTGACCATGCTGCGCTATGGCGTGAACGACCTGCGCCTGTTCTTCGATGGCGACCTGCGCTTCCTGTCGCAGTTCAAGTGATTCGCGAGACCTGACCATGCAATTCCCCGAATCGTGGTTGCGCGAGTTCTGCAACCCGCCCATCGCCACCGCCGAACTGGCCGATCTGCTGACCATGGCCGGACTGGAGGTGGAAGACACGCGCCCGGTGGCGCCGCCGTGCAAGGGCGTGGTCGTGGCCGAGATCGTCGAGGCGGCGCAGCACCCCAATGCCGACCGCCTGCGTGTGTGCAAGGTGCTGGCCGGCGCGCATTCGCCTGACGGACCGCTGCAAATCGTTTGCGGTGCGCCCAACGCGCGTGCCGGTATCCGCGTGCCGCTGGCCCTGGTCGGCGCCGAGTTGCCGCCGGCGGAGGAGGGTGCCGCGCCCTTCGCGATCAAGGTGGGCAAGCTGCGCGGCGTGGACAGCTTCGGCATGTTGTGCTCGGCGCGCGAGCTGAAGCTGTCCGACGACCACGGCGGGCTGCTCGAATTGCCGGCCGACGCGCCGGTGGGCGCTGACGTTCGCGAGCTGCTGGCGCTGGACGACACGGTGTTCACGCTCAAGCTCACGCCTAACCTGGCGCATGCGCTCAGCGTCTACGGCGTGGCACGCGAAGTCTCGGCACTGACCGGCACGCCGCTGCTGACACCGCTGATCGAGGCCATCCCGCCACGGCATGACCAGAAGCTTCCCGTTCATGTCGAAGCCCCAGACCTGTGCGGGCGCTTCTCCGGCCGCGTCGTGCGCAATGTGAACACCAAGGCCAAGACGCCGGCCTGGATGGTCGAGCGCCTGGCGCGCTGCGGCCAGCGTTCGGTGACGGCGTTGGTCGACATCTCCAACTACGTGATGTTCGAGTACGGCCGGCCGACGCATATCTTCGACCTGGACAAGATCCACGACAAGCTGGTGGTGCGCTGGGGCCGCCCGGGTGAAAGCCTAAAGCTGCTCAACGGCAACACCATCGACATCGACGCCTCGGTGGGCGTGATCGCCGATTCGCGGGCGGTGGAGTCGCTGGCCGGCATCATGGGTGGCGATGCCACCGCGGTGTCGGACGACACCTGCCACGTGTATGTCGAAGCGGCGTTCTGGTGGCCGCAGGCGGTGGCCGGGCGCTCGCGGCGCTTTAACTTCGCCACCGACGCCGGGCACCGCTTCGAGCGCGGCGTCGACCCTGCCCTGACCGCTGAGCACATCGAGCGCGTCACGCAGCTGATCCTGGAGATCTGCGGCGGTGAACCCGGCCCTTTGGACGACCAGGCGCTGAGCCTGCCGCAGGCGCAGCCGGTGACACTGCGTGTGGCCCGCGCGGCCAAGGTCATCGGCATGCCGTTGACGCAGGTGCAGTGCGCCGAGGTCTTCCACCGCCTGGGCTTCGCTTTCACGGAAGGCCAGGGCACGTTCACCGTGACCCCACCGAGCTGGCGCTTCGACCTGCAGATCGAGGAAGACCTGATCGAGGAGGTGGCGCGCATTGTCGGCTACCAGCAGCTGCCCGATGCACCGCCGGTGGCGCCGATCCGCGCGCGCACGCTGAGCGAATCGCGGCGCAGCCCGCATGCGGTGCGCCAGGCGATGGCGGCGCTCGGCTACCAGGAAACCATCAACTACAGCTTCGTCGAAGAGCGCTTGGAACAACAGCTGGCTGGCAACAGCAATCCGATCCGCGTGCTCAATCCGATCGCCGCGCCGCTGGCCGTGATGCGCTCCAGCCTGGTGGGCAGCC
>Ga0209668_10000615_pt1 | contig 14743 bp, 12 predicted proteins | sample FrelakmetPLP11PL_FD_187150 | JGI IMG/M metagenome (GOLD analysis project Ga0209668, IMG submission 187150) | Freshwater lake sediment microbial communities from the University of Notre Dame, USA, for methane emissions studies - PLP11 PL (SPAdes)... | ecosystem: Environmental > Aquatic >... | reverse complement strand
GCGCCGCGCAGGGGCCCCCGCCGCCGCCCGCCTTTTTAACACAGTCGTTGTAGATCTGGGTAATGAGTTTTTGCGCTTCAACGGTTCCCGGTACATTCATCTGACATTTTGTGAAATCGGTGGGGTCGCTTGTCTTTTCGTCTCCACATGCCCTGGTCACCGCATCGTAATAATCCAAGATTGGCGCAAATCTCTCGTCGGCAGCGACACATTCCATATACTTTGGATCCAGATTATCCATTTTTTTTTGTGTTTTTATATATGGAATTTAATTTCAAATTCAAAATATTTTTGGAGGATGGCATTTACCATTGACGCCGCTGTTTTAGCTAACCGCAAGATTCGCATTTTGTACGATGGGTTGCTTGCTTACTTTTCGCCGGAGCGCGTCATTCTCCAGCTGATTCCCTTCATCGACGAAAAAAAAGTCTCCGGACGAGTCTGCGACTATCTGGTCACAACCTACTCGAAAAAGTATTTTTGCCCTCTGAAGGAGATGGACGTCCGCCAACTGTACAACATCACGCTGCGCGAATCCGGGGGCCGGTGTTTTTTCGATCCGTTTTGCCGGATTTCCTCTGGAATTCCGGTGCGTTTTCGGCCGCCGCAAGATGCCGACGCCCCCCTCCGGACGACAACCGTCGCCCAGATGAACTTTGTGCGCTGGTACTACACGCACGGCGTCTGCGAATTTGTTGCCAGGAACAAGCAGTTGATTTCGTCCGACATGCAGCTCACCTACCGGCGCATCAAATCAGAAAACAAGTCACTGCAGCAGTCCGGGATCAAGCGCAAGCGCAAGGCCCTGGTCGGCCACGAGGGACACGCGACTATTTTCGTCGGGAAAAAAACAGTCGTCCTGCTCGATTAGGGTCCCGAACGTCGCCTCGGACGTAACCACCGCGTACAGGAAGCCATCGTCGTCCCTGTGTCTGTCGTAGAGTTCTCCGATGCGAATGTTTGTCGGCGGCAGCATATTTTCAATAAAAAAAAACAATGCCATGTTTGCCCCAATAGGCAATTTGTTTCTCACCATGTAAAGCAACTGCCCCACGGTTGTATTTTCCGGCACAATGTATTTATTTTTTAGGAAAAAAGGAAGGTATTTGTCGCCAGTAAATTTTTCGACGATAACAGGAACGCGATCCGGATATTTTTTTTTTATCCTGTCGAACTCCAGTTTTCTTTTTTCCAGGCTGTTTATTTCTCTGAACGAATAACTCATTTATTTACGTAAAAATTAATACAGCAATACATTTACACATATATATATACATATATATATATATATATATATATATTTAAAACAGGATTTAAATTTTACACGAAAAGCTAAAAACTAGATTTTAATAGCGTCCCGTGTGAACTCCACGCGCTCCGGCGTAAAAAAGTCCATTCCTCGCTGGGGATTTCTTGTCCCAACGATCGAGTACAGATCCTCGTCGGTGAGCGCGTACGGCACCCGCTCCGGAATATCCATCCGGCCCTCTGCCAAGGTACTCGCCGCCATTCCATTCGGTCCGTGGGTCCGGTAGTTCTCGACTCTTCCACGGATGTTCGACGCCTTCCCATCGCCGGCGGCGCGCAAAACAATGCCCGCATTGATATCGTTTCCCATCGTTACCGAGCCGTTGTAGCGATTTTTGTACGACGTGTCCCGGACGTGCGCAGTCCAGTCGGCTACCCGCGACCCCTGGGCAACGTCCGCGCCCCCGCCACTCGTGGTACTCACTCCCTGGACCCGCTCGCGACTCGCGCCCTCCGAGGCCAGCCGGGACGCCGTGCTTCCTCCGGCCTGGGCGTTTGCATTGAGCACGTCCATGTTCCGAGTCCCGATGGCTGCGGCATTCGCGATTCCCCGGTCCTCCACCAGTTTAAAAGATTCCAAAAACTGCCGTTCGTCCACCAGGCGTCCGTCCAAAACCCCGTTCAGGGTAGTGTCCCCGGTATAGCGGGAATTTTCTTCCTTCTTGTCGTCCACGGCGACCCGACGGGCCATCGCCCCCGGCCGCTTCTGGACGCCGTCAAACGTCTCGGGCTGGTGGTGGTACTGTCGTCCAGCGTCCTGGTCACCGCGCTGCGGGGTGCGACCCAGTGCACCGGGCCGCTTCTGGACGCCGTCAAACGTCTCGGGCTGGTGGTGGTACTGCCGCGCCGCATCCTGGTCACCGCGCTGCGGGGTGCGGCCAAGCGCCCCGGGCCTGGTCTGAACGCCGTCAAATGTCTCGGGCTGGTGGTGGTACTGTCGCGCCGCATCTTGGTCACCGCGCTGCGGGGTGCGGCCCATCGCCCCGGGCCGGTTCTGAACGCCGTCAAACGTCTCGGGCTGGTGATGGTACTGTCGCCCCGCGTCCTGGTCACCGCGCTGCGGGGTGCGGCCAAGCGCCCCGGGCCGCTTCTGGACGCCGTCAAACGTCTCGGGCTGGTGGTGGTACTGTCGCGCCGCATCCTGGTCCTGTCGACGGACCCCGTGATTGTAGTCATTTTTGCTCTTGTAATAATCAATGCCCTCGAAATTGGTTCCCACCGAGCGGGGCTCGCGCGGAGTCACGTCCAGGTTGCGCACGGTGCGTGGAACCGTGGGATTCCGGGGCACGCGGTGGACGACCGTACTGTCCGGGGCCCGGGCGTAGTCGATCACCGGTCTTTCCCTTTTCAGATCGATGTGTCCGTCGTCGTAGAGCTGGGTTGTTCCGTCATTTCTGGCTGAACTGACGCCGTTGCCGTACTCTGTGGGCCGGTACTCGAGTCTCCCCGGAACCTGGTTTGTAAGCCCGGGGTTTTCGTTGGTCATCAGACGGTACGCCTCGCGGTTTGTGTAGCTTTGGGTATTTTCCATGTCCAGGTCCATGTTGACCGGAGCCGGAACGTCGATGACGCTGTCGATGTTGGTCACTGTCCGGTTAAACGTATCGGCCCCGTTCCGGGCCTCGCGCTGCGTCGGCGGCATGTGGGGAGTGCCGCGGTACGCCGAGACGTACCCGACGAATCCAACGGCGCGCTTGTCCCAGGCGGGCTCCACCGGAACGAAGCCGTTGCGGTTATTAAACTGCTGGCGCACGTCCCGCTGCTCCGCGAGGTCACGGATCGCGGTGGCGTACAGCTGCGGGCCCCAGATGTTTCTGCCCGCGTCGTCGCCGTACAGAACCTCCGGAACCTCGACTTTGTGGCGCGCCGGCATCGACGGGTCCCAGCCTCCGGAGAGCGCAGTGACCTTTGGATTCTGGATTGTCATTTGCTCCGGGAGCAGCCGGGGTTTGTCGGTATTGGGCGGCGGCACGTCGTCCTCGTACGTCTCGTAGAGCTGCCCGGTGTTGCTGTTCATCATTACCCCGGTGAAGATGCGCTGCTCCGAGTTGAGGGTCTCGGTGTTGTAGAGGTCCGAGGATACGGTGCTATAGGTGCCGGGACTGGCGGTGGTTCCGGCCAGGTCCATCCAATTTCCCGGCACCACCATGATTTCCGCGGGCTCTGCCTCGCCGGGCATCGCGTCGACCTCCAGGTTTTTCCGGGCAAACCGGTCATTGTCCGAGCTCATTAGCCAACAGCCGAGCGAAACCTCGCCCTCCGCATTGGGACACGATATCAGATTCGATGTTTTGCTGTAGATGACGGGGCCCTCGGTCGTCTGGGCGATGGCCCGGTTTGTATCGTCGGCGTTTGGCGCGACGTCGCGCAGCACGTCGTGCGATATACCGGGCTGCTGGGGAACCGTGACGGTACGCACGGGTGTGTTTTCCGCACTGGTTATCTCGTTTGTCGCTCTCGCCAAGAATCCAAAGTTTCTCACTCCGGCACTGGCGGGACTGTATGCATGTGGATTGTACGGCATGCTTTTTATTATTTTTTTAAAATAATTAATTGATTTTTTAAAAAAAACGAATTTTGAGTTCGTATGTCATTAATGAAATGACATTGAACCAACAATTAATTAAAATATCACCAAAGTACAAAAGTACGTTTAGTGTTTTAGCGCTGAGGGATAATGCAATAAACATATAAAAAAATTTAATTTTGAAAAACTATATGTATATTATATATATATATATAAAATGAGCGGGATAAAATCAACAATAGGATTTAAAGCAAAAGACGGTGTACATTGCTATAAAAAAAATTCTCCCGCGGAAAAACGATTGAAGAGTCCCGAGCCGTGTAAATACAAGACCGTGCTGTCACCCAAAAGCCTACCGCGAAGAAACCTTTCGCCTAAAAATAAAAGCCCGAGCTCCAGGTTTAAAAGCCCGGGCTCCAAGAAAAGTAAAAGCCCGGGCTCCAAGAAAAGTAAAAGCCCGGGCTCCAAGAAAAGTAAAAGCCCGGGCTCCAAGAAAAGTAAAAGCCCGGCCTCCAAGAAAAGTAAAAGCCCGGGCTCCAAGAAAAGTAAAAGCCCGAGCTCCAGGTTTAAACGCCCGAGCTCCGGAAAAAGAAATACCACGTCCTGGATTTATGACATTGACAGTATCCCACATAAGACGGGTTTGCTTGGACCCACCATTGACTATTCGAAAGTAAAGGTGATCGAGTGGCACAATGGCAGATACAAGTTGAAACGATCTGCCCGAAAATAGCGTGGCCATGGGTCATGGGCCATGGGCCATAGGTGAAAAAGCACGCACAAAATCTGCATGTATGCCCGAGAGAGGAACTTTTTAATAAAACCTATTAATTATGATCAAGGGATAATTTTATTATTATAATAAAAGAAAGTTTCGTTTTGTAGATGTCGATGGAAAAAAAAAATAAAACAAAAGTACTGGCACGATTTATGCCCCAGACTGGCAACGAATCAAATGGATTTTTTTCCTTCAGTACCCTGGAAAAAGCAGTGGAAAAAAGCATCCTGACCACGGTCACAGGCACGGCATTCCAGCTCGATGCCGTCGAAATCGCCACACCACAGGTGGATTTTTTCCACCGTTACGTGGAACCCTGCGTGGACAAGGTACTTTCCGGCTACAATTCGTCGCTCCTGTGCTACGGCTACACCGGAACGGGAAAGACGTACACGATTTTTGGAAGGGAAGGCGATCCGGGAATGGCGGGACACGCGATGGACTTCATTATGGCCGATGGCCGGGTCAAAAGCGTTACGGTGCAAATTCTTGAAGTCTATATGGAAAAGATATACGACCTGCTGGACGGGAGGAGCCAGTCGCCCGTTGTCCAGAAAACCGGGATCTGTGGCACGGTGTCGATCCAGGTCGAAGACTCTGTGCATCTCGAGCGCATCGTGGCCAGCGTTGACCGGAAGACCAAGAAAAACATGGTCCACGACCAGAGTTCCCGGAGCCACTGTATTGTGATATTCCGCGTTGAGACGCAGGGCGACGACGGCTATACGAAAATCGGTGAGCTCTATCTGGTAGACCTGGCCGGGTGCGAACGGCTAGCGGACGCGGAAAAGATAGACGGCCTGACGCTCCAGGAGTCCAAGGCGATAAACAAATCCGTTTTCGCGATAAATACCGTAATCAAGGCCTGTGCAGAGAACAGCTCGCACATTCCCTACCGCGACTCAAAGATTACGATGCTTTTGCAGCGGGCCATTGGCGGAAACTCGTTCACCGTCATTGTTCTGTGCTGCTCTCAGGCCAACATCGCCGAAACAATAACGACGCTGCGGTTTGGCCAGCGCTGCCAACGGGTGTCCAACGAAATACTGCCGCCGGTTATTTTGCCGCGTGAGCCCGGGGCAGCGGTCGAAACATTCGCCGGTACCGGGCAGGATGAATTTCCCATGATGGTCTCCGAAGTATTCTGCAGTGACCGGTGCACCCGTCACGAACACGAGTGCATGGAAAACACAATAACGGCATTGCGCCTCGAACTCAAAGATTTGAATTCGATGCTGGACGAAGCCAACAAAACAATTTTAAATTCTACGTCGGCGTCCATGTTTTCCGGGAATTATGTCGCGGCAAGGGATTTTACGGAACAGGCAAGGAATTATAGGAAAGAGGCAAGCATCTATGGGAAAGATGCGATGTGTTGCTCCAAGGGGGCCGGGGATTACACAGAGGGGGCTGGTGGTTGCATTGAAGAGGCTGGTGATTACACCGAGGAAGCCGGGGATAAAACTGAAGGAGCTAGGCTTCCGGTAGGGGCTAACCAATCCAAAGCAACGCCGGAAAAGTTTAACGAGGAAGAAGGCGCGGACACAAATAAAAGTATAGGAAAAGCAGAAAAAATGGAAAAAACCGAAGAGGAAAATGTGTATATGATCACACTGAATAAAACAAAAATGCAAAAGCTTATAGAAGGAATTGACAAAAAAGACGTGACGGTGGTTTCAGTAAAACAAAACAAATCATGCGTAAAAATAAAAGGAATGAATCCAAACAAAGATTTATTCAATCTACAGCAAACAACACAACCTCTGATATCAGAACCTCTGATATCAGAACCTCTGATATCAGAACCTCTGATATCAGAACCCCTGATCTCAGAACCCCTGATCTCAGAACCCTTGATCTCAGAACCCCTGATCTCAGAACCCCTGATCTCAGAACCCCTCTCGGAAACCCCACAAAAAAAAACCGGACTCTCAAAAACTAGCAAAGCCATCATTCCGGAAGCAGAAATGGCAAATGATAACGATAAAAGCGCCGCAAATAAAGAAAGCAAATCAGAAAGCCCGTCCGCGCGCGAAGCGCTAAAAAAAGAAGAGGCAGGCGTCAAAATACCGACGCCAAAACAAGGAAATTTTGAAACGACGTGTTCATTCTGCCGATGTAAATGAAGCGCTCGAAAACCGCCCATTCTTTTTGCGCACGTCATGCCTCGCGGATTGACTGATCCGGCGTTTCTTCCGCGGGTTTTCCTGCAAATGAGTCGTTTGCAGGAAAGGACGCTGGTCCAGTGTATTGGTCCGGTCCGTTGCCTCCTGGAAGATGGACACGGCACGGTCCATTATATCGGAAAGACCAACCGAATAGTAGTAACGATCAAGGTCCAGCAGTGTGCTGATTCGCGCCAGTCCACGAAAATGCTGGAATTTTCGATCGGAATAATCTCTCAACAAAGGAAAATGGTCGCGAAGTTCCGCGTAGAAGTCCGAAAGCTTTATCGTATGTGCACATACAGTATGTGCATGTCGACCGACCATCTCTTCGATCAAAACACCCCTTTCGACCGCGTTTTTTATCAGCTCGTTGCGTGCCAAAAAATCGCGGCATTCCAGAATTTCCATTCTCCGTTGCGTCTCGTCCCCATCAACCTGGCGGGCGCACACTTCGTCCGGGCAACGATAATGCTCTTTTTCAATGCGAACTGCAGGTAGCCAACACGAATAGCTCAGATTGCGGGCGATATTTGACGGAAGTGAAGCCAAATTTAAAAAAGGTCCGGGATTTGAAAAAAGTTGAGGATTTGAAAAAGGTCCAGGATTTGAAAAAACTCCAGGATTTGAAAAAGTTTCATGCTCCGACGGCAACGATTCTTCGGTTAGTTCTTCGCGGAGAAGTCTAAGCCGAGACTCGAGTAAAACAATGGCTTCGTCACAGTCGTCTCCGGTGTCAACAGCAGCACAGTCCAAGGTACAATTTCCAGTATCCTCCACGCAAACGCCGCCACCCATTGGCTCAAACTCAACGGCTTCTTGCGCCAAACTTATTTCGGCACCCGCGCAAAAAAAATCTCCAATGCCAACGTTTTCCTGCATTTCTTGAGCGTCGCCGGAGTCTCCGTCGGCACAAGTGCCCAGTTCCCCTGCATGAAAGCCACCCTCTTCAAAAAAATCCCCGGGCCCGGCGGGATCGCCGGCGTCTAGCGCTGCAACAACGTCGGCAAAAACTTCTTCGCCGACAGAACTTTTCCACATTTCATCGAACCCCACTGCGAAATATCCGGAACAAATGCCCATTTCCGCGGGATCAACGGCGCCCGTGTCGTCCCGAGTGTCACAAACGGCGGAACAAAAATTAAAATTGTAATCCAATTCACCAGAAATAAATTCGGGGATATATTCTGGGCTGGTCGTAACCCCGTTGAAAATCTCAGCGGAATCAAAGTCTTTTTGAGGAGAAGGGATTTTTCCCTCGGCGCCAGAATCTATTTTTCCATAACAATCATCGATTTCCGCTGAATGTTGAACGCCATCCGCTTTATTAAAAAAAGAAGTGTCCTGAAAAGGGGTCCCAAAATCCATATGTATTTGAGAATTTAATGAAAGAAAATCACTGCAATCAAAACTATTTTCGTAATCATAATTGGGTTGATGGCACATCAACGACACTGAAGAAACAACAGGCTCTGTGGGCGATTCGTCCGTCCTGGTTGGCGATTTCTGCACCATTTCAACGGATGGACCAACCATTTCAATGGATTCCATTCCGATTAGATTCGGATTCGATTCGGATTCGGATTCTTTACACTTTCCGTCCAAGGCAAATGAAAACATCTGACGAGCCTTATTCAAAATGGAAAAAGAATCTTCGTCCATCTCGTGTCGCGGAAAAAAAATTAATATTTCTGTGTTTTAATTGACTCCTGGATTTTCACAAAACAAAAACACAAAAACACAAAAACACAAAAACACAAAAACTAAAAAACACAAAAAAAGAAATTTTTTTATTTAATATATATTTTATATCAATAGTCACAAATCTTGCACCGCAGATCCTCATCTGGCTGTAGGAAGTTCCCGCAGCCGTGTGCGATACACTGCCGAACCGGCAGCGGCTCGGGGTTGGCATCGCCGGCGTCTTGCATATCTTTGAGCACGTGCAGTAGCGCCAACTCGTGCAGAATGTCTTCTTGTCGAGATTCCATCGTAAAATGCTTGGAAAGATGAAACCCCTTGTCTTCAAATTTCTGTAGGCGCGCCAGCAGCTTCAGTTTTATTTTTTGTTCGGGCGTCGCTGCGGTAGCGCCAGAGCTTTCGGCTTCTTCCTTCGACCCCAATACATAAATGTTGGCCAATCCCGAAAAATATTTTCCCACACCGTTTGGAAAATCATCGAAAGTTTTCAAGTCTTTGCCTTCACACACGACCCTGAAATTTGATTTCCGATAGGACTCGGGCAGCTGCCGCTGAATTGCTTCGCAGACATTTGTTGGATCCACTTCACTTGGATCGATCGTAACCCTATGCGTCGCACCCAGAACAGTCTTGACGAAAAAAGTGTTCATCATATATATATTCTATATATATATTCTATATATAATTATAATAAAACAATATTTATAATTAAATAAAATTAAAATCAAACAGCGATATTATGGTACACATTCAAAACGCCTTCCCATAGAGCCACGTGTTGCTTATGGAATCAAACACAAAGAATCCACTTTGCCCCGGGGAAATCGTCAACAAGGGACTGCCGCTGAATACATCTGCACTGACAACGGGATTTTGAAATTCAGGGCCAGTACTGATGCCCAGCGCCCGCCAGATTGACCCGATGCCTTCACTAAAGGACGCTATACCGGTCGGATAACTATTCAGAGAGAGGGCATACCGCATCTGACCGCTCGGACGATACAGAGAGACCGTAAACCAGGTGCCGAGCATGCTGTTCAATTCCGGAAGCAGAGAATCGTAGGTATAGGTGGCTGGAGTGGTGAAAAAAGGATTTGCCTGGACCGTAGCACTAACGTTAACATTCTGCACCGTAATGATATTTGCATTGCCACCAAGGCCCCAGTAAAATGTATCTGTTCCAATGACCTGACAGTTGACTGCGGTATTGTTTGCCACAACATATAACTTTCCACCCGGTTCCTGGCCCGGCGCGGGAAGACGTATCGTCAATCCTCCAGCCGGAGCTTGATTGACTATCTGGTACGTGGCCGAGTCCTGAACGATGTCATAGAACGATGCCACCGACAAGACTTCATTGTAAGAAACAATTCCACTCGGGGAGTACGCTCCGGTTGGTCCGGTCTCTCCCCCCGCGGGACCGGTCTGGCCGGTCGGTCCGGTGCTGCCATTAGTGGGCCCGGTGGGACCCGTAGCGCCCGTATTTGAGTTGGTACCGTTGGCACCCGCGGGGCCCGTGAATCCGGTCATTCCGACTGGGCCGGTTGCCCCGGTATCCGTGTCGGTGCCGGGAAGGCCCTCTGGGCCAATTGGCCCGGTGGGGCCGGTGGGTCCAGTGGTTCCCAGAATGTAATCGCTGTTCCACTGGGACAGTGCACCGGTCACCGGGTTTACCATTACTATGTTTTCCTGCACACCCAGGGGAATCCTAAGAGAAATGTCGTTAATTGAACATTTGTTGAAAACTCCCCGGTTTGATCGGAAATTTTCGAAAGCAGAATCTTTGCCTGGTCCGTTGTTCATTTCTTTTTTTATTTTAAAAAAAAATAAAAAAAATAAAACATTACTTATAAAAAATGCAAAAAGATTCGTTTTTGGATACAATAGCTGCGTCGCGCGCCGTTTTCAATAAATGTACGATCGGTGACCTGTCGCTCAAAATTTCCACGGGCCAACAGCAGAACGTCCTGCTGACAAACCCCACCAATAGCTCTCTTTCCCAGTGGAATGTTTCGTCCGACCCGTTCGATGGACCGGATGGTCCTCAAGGCGCCACCGGAGCCGCCGGCACCCCCGGAACCGCCCTTTTCACCGGACCGACGGGCCCTCTCGGCTACGACGGCGCTACGGGACCCACCGGAACTCCCGGTTCGGCCGCGGATACCGGTCCCACTGGCGCAACCGGTCCAGTCATCGGTCCCACCGGTCCCGTCGGTCCAACCGGACCTCTGTCGGTTCCATTCACTGGCCCCACCGGGCCTTCCAACTGGGGTCTGGTGACATATGGCACAATCTCGGTTCCCGCGAGCGACTACTTGGATTTTCCAGCGAATTCCGGGACCTACCAGAGCATCGTCAGCACACGGGCCGGTGGATTGACCATTATTCTGTCACCGCTCGAAACAAACGGAAAACGCTACGTGTTTGCCAACAATTCAACAAACGCCGTCACCGTAGTGGCTTCCAATACCTTCACCTGGAATGCGACGGGAAATGCAAACAGCTTTTTCTGTTCAAATGTTCCACCCATTGACCAAACGGCTGCCGTATTCGTCTACCCCTTCTTCAGTACGGTCGCAACCTACACGTACACGACTTTGCTTCCCCAGCTGCAGGGAATGCTGGGCGAGTGGACAAACGTCAGCCTATTGAGGGGGCCCGGCGGGTCGCAGCGCTATTCGTTCTTCCGGAGACCGGATACCTTCAACACTTGGCTCTTCCAGCCCGGGGTGGGGTCTCTGTGGGTTGCCCTGGGAATAACGAGCAACGAATCGGATAATCCAGTCCAGACAGGCGACGTATTCACCGGGACTACTCTACTAACGATTCCCGTCGGCGCATCGGGGTCCGTGATTTACGATTCCATCAATTCAAGATGGCTTATAAGCTTAAGCTAATTACAATAATAAAATAAATTGAATTGATTTTTTATCTTTTTTATTGAAACAAAAGTAAAAAAATATATTTTTTTACTGCGCGGCCCCAGTTGACGGGTGAATGCTCGAGTCGTGTTGCTTGAAGTACTGGTACAATGCGTCAAGCCGAGTTCGGGTTACGCTTGAGTAGTCGCTGCCATCCTCATGCTTAATGAGAGAACTTTCGAGGGGCATTCGCTCACTACCAAGCATCGAAGTAACCCGCACCTCATTAATGTCAAACGACGTAACGGCCCCTCCGCTGGTCAATAACTTAATATTAACTAACGTTTCGACATAACCCTCAAATCCATCAGTGCTCTCGACTTCAAGCGCAATATTCGTATGGTCTGCCACGTTATCTCCCCATAAACTATTCCCGATATATAAGATATATCCTCCAATAGCCGGGGTTGTCGCGGGAACCCGGTAAGTTCTTGAGCTGTTTGCGTACTGAACCTTAATTTTTGGAAACTCCCCAGCCGTTTTGACATACAATTGAACTGCAATGTCCATAACAGATTGTCTAGTGGGCTTAATCTTGGGTACAATCGTCCAGTCCATCGGATTTGAAACAATGTCCGCACTAAGGACAACCGCAGCTCCAATCGATTGAACGCTATTTCCAATATAAACCGCATTTTCCAGATTGCTTTGGTGCGCGATTCCAGAAACCAATACCACCGAAGCATTTACTAACGTCAGAGTACTTCCAGCGGGAATTAGAATTGTCCAATTACTCTGCATCAAATAGCTATATTTACCAGTCGTTGCGTTAAAAGTCGCGATGGTTGTCTTATCAACAAGAACGCTCGAGGCGTCGCGAACCAAAATATTCGAATTCAACCCAATATCTTCTCCAAACACTGTGTCGTTAAACTGAACCCGAACAACCACATCGTTTGTCGCAGCGACGCTAGTAAAACTCCAGCCATCGTGCCTTGCAAGACCGGACAATGTCGGCGCCTTGGGTTTATTCGCGGAAACAACACCCATGTCGGTCGCCGACACAATATACGGGTTCGGATTCCAGTATACTAAAGTATCACGCTTTCTATCTATTGCGTCTTGCAAAATACTATATTCTGCAGCCGTGGCTCGACCTATTTCATCGTTCAAATTACCCGCTACTGTAGTTTCGGCATTAGTGGCCCGTTCTATTTCCGCGTCTAGAGCCTCCTGTAGAGCACCTTCGGATTCCATTGCCCTGGTAGCTTCGGTGTCAATGTTAGTTTGGAGTAAAATTTCAGCATCAGTGGCGCGGAGTACCTCTGCATCAACCTTTGCCTCGATTCTCGCTTCTTCCAAAGTGGCCCTTGTCGTCTCGGCGGAGAGATCTGTATTTAAAGTAGTATGAACACCTGCAATCTGGTCGTCGATGCTAACCTGGAGAGCAGCCTCGGCAGCCAGGGCTCGCTCACTCTCTGTTTGAATTTCTCCCCGAATCAAATCTTCTTCACCGGTGGCCCTTGACGCCTCGGCGTTAATATTTGCCTGCAGTGTACTTTCCGCATTCTGGGCCCGAAGGGCTTCGGTGTCGATACTGCCCTGCAAAAGGGCCTCGGCAGCCAAAGCCCGGGCATATTCGGCATCGACATTTGCCTGGACAAGGTTCTCTGCGGCCAAAGCCCTGCTTGCCTCCGCATCGATATTTGCCTGTAAAGCCAATTCCGCATCCCCGGCCCGGGTAATTTCAGCTGTTAAATTATTTTGCACATTGGCCACAGCGGTGGAAACGTTACCGGAAGCCGCAGTGTCGAGGCCATTGAAGTAATCTACGATCTCGACGAGTGTATCGAGCTGGAGAGTAGAGCCGCTCAGAAGGGCATCGAGCCGATCGGTCGCCAGAGTTGTGATTTGGTCGTCGACGTACTGCTTGTTGGCCAGATTTGTGCTCTGGACTGGTGCACCGGATACTGAAATGGAATTGACATTGGTGACCGAAACGCCTCCGAAATCGGCCGAAGTCTGGGTCACTGTCAACGGACCAAGATAAAGGTTAGACATTGTTTTTATTTAACTTTTTTTTTTAATTTTTTTATTTATTTTATAAAATATTTTTTTTAATTTTTCCAAAAAATCAAGACTACGCCGTTGGTTTGTCTTTTTAATTATTAAAAATGGCGCAAATATTGCAGAAAGTTAGCTTAAATGTATTTATTATAATACTGGAGGTGCGGTTGAAAATAACTTTTCCGCAAATCAAGAGGTTGAAACATACCAGTTTTCATTTGCTTTGAAAAAATCAGCCTGGATGTGCGGACGGACTGGCATCGGTTGATTTCCGGACGGATTGAAGAAAAAATTGTACATTTTTTCTCCGGAATTTTCCGCACGTATGTTCAATATCGAAGCCGATGTATTTATTATCCTCAATTTGCATATCTCCGCTCCAACATCCAGTGATATTTTAAGGTCGTGCAGCGGTGGCGGTGTAATTCGACTGTCGCGAATCACAAATATATCATTTAAATTACTCCGGGGCTCTAGATTTACCGTCAAATTGTTATATTCGCCGAGGTCGATTGTTGTTATAAAAAGGTTTACGAGGTCGTCGACGAATTCCTTGTTTACAATGTGCTGGCTCTGCGTCGCAGTAAACGGCAGAAGCGGTAGGTTCGTAAATTTTCCCACGGAGCACTCGTCGACCTGTAATTTGTGTAGAACGGTTGCTTGTATCTCTGCATGTTGACACGTCAAATTTCCGATGACTGCTCGCTGGGTGTTGAGAACAACCTGAGACGCTGGAATATTCAGCATATTTAACACTCGAGTTTTTTATTTTATATTTAAGTTTTTTTACGGAAGTTTGTGTATTTATCGAAAAAACATTTTTCAAACCAAAAAATTTTTCCCGCCTGAACCATGTCGACGCGCAAATGCGACAACTACAAGAGCGTACTGTGCAAGAAATTCGCGCAACGCAACTGCTGTCCATACGGTGTCCGCTGCCGCTTTGCCCATGGCTCCAGCGAACTGCGTCAAATCGAGCACCACCGGAACCACAAGACCGTCGCGTGTTCCCAATTTTCGGGCGGAGTGTGCTACTACGGCACCCGGTGTCGCTTCGTCCACCTGACCTCTGCTCGCCACGCATTCGAGGACTTGAGCTGCTGCCCGGACTCCTCTGCTTCTCAGCGCCGCTTACCCATTTTTAGTAAAATAACTGCTTGATTTCCTTCTATTTTTTTCCAACAGGCTTACCAAACATTCCAGGCATATAAACATTCGGCTGTACATATCTTGTGAGTTTTTTAAGATCCGGTGCCACTCCATGCTTCTTTTCCAACTGATACTGTTCTGTTATTTCCAAAGGCGTTCTGACGTCCGCGACCCGTGCCTTTATTTT
>Ga0209668_10000614_pt1 | contig 14751 bp, 31 predicted proteins | sample FrelakmetPLP11PL_FD_187150 | JGI IMG/M metagenome (GOLD analysis project Ga0209668, IMG submission 187150) | Freshwater lake sediment microbial communities from the University of Notre Dame, USA, for methane emissions studies - PLP11 PL (SPAdes)... | ecosystem: Environmental > Aquatic >... | reverse complement strand
TAATGCTGGTCAACTAAACTATCAGCATATGAAACAGTATATTCAAATGGTTCAGTAGTGACTGATGGTAAATTTGGTAGGTTAAGTTCAAACGGAAATATATTAGAGATATGACAGATAAAACTCCAGTACAGTGGCTAGTTGATCAACTGCCAATTCGAATCAAAAATTCATTCTCTGAAGAGATTCAAAAAGCATTAGAGATGGAAACTCCTAACGGTGAAATAACTAGATTAGAAGTTATTAATCACGCTAAGAACGATAAACCCGTCGGGAGATTGCTTACCTTATACAAAGAATTAGGACACTTTCAACAAGTTGACTTGTCTTATCAGGATGATTGTAAAACATTAAAAATATTCTTAGGATGAGAGGAGAATTACATAACTCAGAACACGGCTGGCTAGTAATTTACACAGAAGACGGCGTAGAGAAAGGTCTATCACTACACTATGATGATGTAGAGTTTATCAATGAAACTCGATACACATTTGATAATATAGAAGCCCGAATCGCCGCTAATCCTGAAGTAGAATTTGAAATTGTTGAAAACCAAAAGCTAGATGGTGTATCTCGATATGCTAAACTGGTCAATGTAAATTCTAAATGTCCGATTTGTGGATTTAAGAAAGGACACAGTAAACACTGTAGATCTAAACAGCGCCACTTAAAAAACAAATAGTTATGGTAGCAAAAGAAAAAGCAGAAGAGTTATTTGATTTATTTGATAGGATACCTAGATATGCTAAAAGAGCAGTTGATGAAATTATACAAACTTATCATAGTCCGATGGATGATGAACAAATACAGGAATGGCAAGAAGTTAGAAAAGAACTTGAGAAATTATGATATACACCGGAAAGTCAGCAGATGGTTCAGATGCTTACCCTGTAATGGGAGCATTTGTTTCTCCGGATGGTAAGGAGTGGTCAAGTGAACCTTACACTAAGGAGGATAAGATGTATCAAGAATTGTATTTTCATTTGTCTAAAAATCTTAGATATATTGAGGAGGAGTATGAATTGATTCAACAAAAGAAATCTCAACTGAGTGTTAGATTGAGAAACTATGTTATTCATTTAATGGAAAATAAACTATGAAACAACATAAACCAACTGCAGTTAATTGGCTTATCGAAAGTTTAGAAAAGCTTGAATATAACTTAGAAAAAGGTATTATATCTCTCGATGAATATATTATCAATGTTAAGTGGGTTAAAGACCAAGCCAAAGCAATGGAAAAGGAGCAGATAAAAGAAGCATTTAAACATGGAGAACTTCCACCGTTATTTGTAAATTTTGATGCAGAAGAATACTACAATAAAACGTATATCAAATAAATTATGGCAATATTTGGAAGTAGCTGGAAAGAAGATAACGAATCAGAAGATATCAATATGTTTTCACATTGGAAAGATGATGATGACTCTGGTCCCGAACCAAACGAAGCACTAAAGTCAGCTAAGGAAAAGTATGATAAGCAAGTACCACCCTACGTAAGTGATGATTTCCAAATTGGACCAGATGGTGCTTATGAACATGTAGAGGATATTACTTGGGATGAAGTATATAGTGAGTACACTGGAGTATCTGATCTACACGACTTTGTAGAATGGCTTAAAGAAAATTTTAAAACACCAAATAGATTATGATAACACCGATGCAGAACATGATCGATTCTATCCAATACACAATGGATAAGTATCGAGATAACGAGTTATTCCATGATGAACTCGTTGGATTGAAAGTATTCGCCATGTTGCTTGAACAGGACGAAAAGCAGATTATTATTGATGCAGTTGACGGGCACCCTATACACTTACGAGATTTAGATGGAACTAGCTATTACACTGAAGCATTTAAACCTGAAGAAATCTTATGAAGTCAGAAGAGTTCAACCAAAAATACAGTGCATTCCTAGAAGAGGGAAACTATGGATTAGATATTGATATTCTAGCAGTTTCTCGATACCTGGATGAAGTCTTTACTGGGCTCATAAAGATTCCAGGCTTCCAATATTCTCAAATCAAATCAAAATTTGGAAGCTGTCGGTTCTACACGAACCTGTACGAAATACTTGGTAATAAATTAGGTGCAGTTATCTCCAACGAAATTGAGAAGCGAGTTACTCTACTAATGGAGGCACACTCAGATTACTTAAACTATCAAGAAGATCCAACTACTCCAGAATTATGAAAGATACTCCAGTTAAACAGTTGATGCAGTACCTTGAGATACACATCAAAGATCATATGATTGGATGGCATACTCAACCCCAGATAATGTTTTATGATTTTTTGAATAAACACTATTCAGATCTTCTTAAAGAGGAACGTGAACACCTTATTAAAGCCTGGGAAGATTATAATATTGATAAATACGAAAATGGTGTGCAGTATTATACTCAAGTATATGGACCTATTCCACTATGGGGTGGAGAAAAATAGCATAAACTATTTTATTCTTATCTAGAGATTGAGTACAGTTAATCTAAATTGATACTTATGATTTACGAAAATATGGATATGCACATATTGACAATATTAAAAGAATTATCAAAGCATAGCATACGTACTTCAATACACTACAATACTGAAAGAGATCAGTTTTACCTAGATCTAGAGACCCAGGCAAAGAGCGATCTGCATCTATATGACGATGGTATTCTACGAGGTCGATATGATTATGAGACTGAGATAGATTTTTACAGTGACTTAGAAGATACTGTAACTACCTTGTGTCATGAATTTAATTATGCACTTCACGGTAGAGACTATTACCAATCTGCTTGGGCAGAATTATGTAAATCTAGAAATATTCAACTTAATATACAAAACCTATGAGAATTGTATTTCCACCACACAGAGAACCCGCTACCGGTATGAGCTTATTTCTTGCCGGAACAATAGAGATGGGAGATTCTGTAAATTGGCAAGAGACTGCTATTGAATTTCTCCAACAAGATTTTAAGAATGCAAGATTAGATGTTTACAATCCTCGACGACCTGAATGGGATTCGTCATGGGAGCAGAAGGAAACTCAATCTCAATTCAATGAGCAGGTCAACTGGGAGTTAAACTACCTTGACAGCTCAGATCTAGTTTTGATGCACTTTGAAGAAACCAGCAAATCACCGATATCTCTAATGGAATTAGGTTATCTAGGCAAGAGTGGTAAACTAGTAGTCTCGTGTCCAACTGGATTTTATCGCAGAGGAAATGTTGAGATCTTTTGTACTCGAAACCAAATTCCTTTGCATGAAAATCTTCACTCTGCACTAGGTGCAATATCGACACTCTTGAGAAAAACTCGATAGTATGAAAACCAAAAAAGAGATAGAGGAGAGATACCTTAGTCAAACAAAACACTATTCTTACTTAAAACAGTGGAATGACCGAGAATATCTCATTTGTGAAAATACTCGAAGAATTAAAAAGGATGTAGACACATCGCAATATGATCACACATCAACACTAATCACAGAGTGTCTACTAGAGATAGATTTTCTTAAATGGGTTTTAAACATTAGTAAAAATTAAAGAATGAGAAGTAAAGTAGCTCAACGAATACTTGACCGTATGGAAAAAGATTCATGGTGGGTTAAATTAAAAAGATGGGTTAGGGTTGAATTACATATCATTAAATGTTTAGGCATCGTAAAATACTTTAAAAAACAAAAGATATGGAAAGCATTATAAACCTATTACAATTTGTGGTTTATCCACTTTGCGCTGTTTTATCGACAATGGCATTGATCGCTATTGCATATCATCTAGAAGAAATAAAAGACAAGTAAAATAGTCAGGTGGCGGAATAGTTAGGAATATTGGAAGTCCTTTCAAGGTAGACGCTATGGCAAGTAACTGAATCCTAAAGGCAGCAACCTAATGGCAGTAAGTGAACCCATACCAGACGTGGATGCAGGTTCGAATCCTGTCCTGACTACTAAAAAACAAATGCATGAATAACGTGGTAACTATTACATTTTTCGTTTTAACATTATTAATGGGGCTATTGTGCACAGTAATGAAGGTGAATGTTCCAGATCAACCTGTAACTAAGTTTATAGGAAATCTATTATTTAAACTTGGCGGACTATTTGTCATATTTTACTCAGGAGTAACTCTGTGTAAATATATTGGACTTCTGTAATTACTTAATTAGTCGGTAAGTTGCTGAAAATTCAACTATGAAAGACAGGCGAGTCTTTCTTTCTGGTTTAATCCGGTTGATTGTACTCCCGATTAATGCATAATATCCAAATCGCTTACTGAAAGTTCCGTATACTCCAAATTTTGCAGTAAAGCCGATTGTTGAATTTAAGTTAGTCAGATTGTAGATATACACTGGCCCAATATCGTATGACATTAGAGTATTTTGAGTAGAAGCTTTAGTAAAGAGAAAAGGTATCTCGACTAGGTGATACGTATACTTTACAGTAAAAATATCAGAGATATTTTTTCCAGGAGTCGGGTCAAATTCTATCGTCTGATTAACTATAGAGTAGATCACACCAGTCTTTATTCCATATAGCTTTTGATGATAGTAACTGAACCTATCTTTAAATAGATATGAAAAATACAGACCTGTACTAGTAGTTCGATTTATTAAATACGATCGGTTTCTAAAATTTACAAAATCAGTCGTGCTGTCGATAATATTACTCGAGCCAAACATGAATGTCGGTGAGACATAATACTTGTATCTGTTTGGATCATACGCTCTCTGACCAGTTATCGGAATACCTACAAAAAGACAAATCCAGAGGATTACTGATCGAGTTAACATAAATTATTTATTTAATTTTATTAAACTAGTCTCTAAAAAATAGTATAGTACTCTCTATGAAATCTCTAAAAGAATTCTTGTATCTACTGATCGTGTTGATTGCAACAAAATTTACTAAGTAGTCAGCAGTTGAGTCTTTGATTTTACCTGGATCCTTCTGATGATACTCTGACCTGTTCGATATATGTAAACATGTATTGTACTATCGATTAATCTGAAGGGATCCTGTGAATACAAATAAGACCGAGCTGGGTGCGAAACAACTCGGTCTAAATTAATGCTACTAACGCAACATCCCGGTCCTAAGTCGGGTATACTATTATATATCTAAAATCTACAAAATGATGAAACGGCTTCTCAATAAGTACAGAGCATTTGGTGAAATGCACTACTTCGAACAGATTACTGACCATGTGATCAATGGCCACATGGACCTAGCCAAAGAACAGTTTTTAGAGATGCCTATTGAACACATGAAAATGTTTATCCGAGCTGTACGTGGACACTGGGCCAGCGGGCTATCCCAGGAGGACATTGAGGAATTTTCAAAGATTCTTGAATTATATAAATATAGATTAACCGAAGAACAAATTCTATTAAACTTATGAAATTACAATCTATCCTAGCTTCCCTACTTCTGTTTCCAGCAATAGCATTTTCAACAGAAGACGAATCAAACGAATTGCCATTGCGAATAGTAGTAAAATGGAATTCACCAAGTGACACCCTCTTTTTAGATGAACTCAGGGACGATCCAAGTTTATGTTGCCTCTACGCATTTCGTACAGAACGATCTGACACCGTGACTAATATTATTGAGTCAAAGGACGGTACTTCCCTAGCTACTATTTGTGGAAAAGCAGATCCTTCTCTTCTATTAGAAATGGCACCGGCATTACAGTCACTGCACGCAGATATTATCAATAGAAGAAACCGATCTAAGTTAAACCAATTGATCAAGTCAGCAACAGTATCTACGGAGTAAACTATTTTATATTAGAATAGTATTATAGATATGGACAACGCTACAATTGAACTGCTTAATTCTGAGGGTCCAATCCTCATTGCACAGGACTGGTCAGTGCACCGAAAGATTCTATTAAGTCTCCGAATTGATGGGACCAGAGGTAATGTGAGATACGACAAGTTATCTGTTGAAAAGGAAGTATTAGTTGACTTCTTTAGGGGCGAGCCTCTTGAATTTATTACAAAAACTATCTACTGGTCTGCGTATTCAGAAGGGATGAAAGCTTCCAGTGCGTCTATTGACAAGTTTCTATCAAGGATTACTTCTGAAAGTATCTAGCGATTCGATTACTCAGTCTAACCCTAGGATCATCAACTGATCTGCCCAATACGTCGTACAGTAAGAGAAAGCCAATACTTAAGAAGACTCTACGAGATCTAAACTCATGAGTCCAGTGTTTATACAGAGACGCCTCAAAGCAGTACATGTCTCCTGCCTGAATATCGAGTGCCTCTCCATCAATAAAGAGTTGATAGTCTTCTGACTCTGCACAAATATTACATTTATAATTGATATAGCCTTCGATGCTTGAATCGTAGTGTGGATCAATCTTTCCACCACTTTCCATGCTAACTGCCTGTAAAAAGACATGATCCATTGGAATGACAAGTCTCTCTGCAATTCTTATAATGATTTCCTGTATAAATTGAGGTAACTTCTCCCTAGAGACTTTAGAGATTGCTTGAAAATCAGTTATGTAATTAGTATAAGGAGTATTTGAAATATCAAAGATACATGATTTACCAAGTAGATTCTTTGATAATTCAGCAAGATGATGGTTTGGAGTCTCTTCTGCATGCTCCAAGGAGGAGACCCACTCAACAATAAGTGTAGACTCCTCCTTGGAGATGAAATTCTTTAGTATAGTACTCCTATTTTCCAAAGTCACCTGTGATCTTCTTTAGGTTATGCTTTGCTAAAAATTCAGAGGGCACTGCCTCTTCAATAATTGTGTACTTTTGAGAAGCTAACATCTTTTGGTATGTCTCCTCGTTCACATTAATAAAGCAGAACCAGTGAGTTGCAGGTAATTCACCAGTTGAGGAAAGAGGTGTCTTTAGATGATCGAAGGATGCCTCTGGATTATTCATCTTCTTTAATTCAAGAAGTTTCTCAACCGCTTTTGATTTTGGTAAAACATCAGCAGATCTCTCTCGAGCTTCAGTGATATTTTGGTCGTCACACAGTATGCAAAGTCTCATATAGTTAAATTTTTTAGAAATGGGTGATTGATAGTATTGGAAGACCTCCAGCAGAATTGATCATTAGATCTTTAACAAAAGTTAAGTAGTATGGTGCGCTCGCTCCTCCAGTTTCAGTGTCCATTTTAAATAGACCAACTAGAAAATTATTATCTTGATCTTCATAAGCTGCACACACGTACACAATTCCATTATGCTCAATTGTACTAAACACGTAGTCTATTGAACTAGCTGTTGTGTCAGTTGGTGAAATAGCTAATATGTTCCAGTAGTTGAACGTGCCAGATTCAATATCAAATGGGCCAGTGATAAATCCAGATGGAGAAAGATCACTCAGCGCTACTGCCCAAGGTTCACCATCATAGAGAAAAATATTTCTAAGTAGATAACCTGCACTAATCGAATCTACTTCTGAAACTTCAGTGACAGTTACTGCTTCTGGCGAACCGCCATCTAGTGTAATTCGAATGATACTGCTAATATCTGACTTATTCGAATTGTCTAGATAGACAAAAGATCCTGCTCCTTCATAGTAGAGAGAGGAGGCACCTTTTGTAGTATAATCACTAATATCATTTTCAATAATAGTAATCTCTCGAGTTGTTCGGTCAATTCGTATAAAGTAAGTAGTTCCTGCAAAATCAAAGATAGCATACAAGAAACCATCATCAGTATTTAGAGTTATTTGAGTAAACTCAGTAGGAAAGGGTACACCGCCCAGTTGCCAGTTCGATTCGTAACTGGAAATACTATAAATTAGACCGTCTGGAGCAACCCCGTATAATCCAAATAACAGATCAACTCCGCTACCTCCGCCACCGGCTACACCAGCTACGCTAGGTGCTTGACCTGCTCTAGCTCTAGCAGATCTTACTGCTTGTTCATATAACGCTTGCTCTTCAATCATGCGTCTAAGAGCTAATTGTTCAGGACCCTCTTGGCCCCAGTTAATGTAAGACATACTGTGTACTTATTATTTTAGTTATTTATTAGTTAAACGGAGTAGTGCTGAATGCATAGGTAACATTTCCATAACCATCTACATTGTTGCCTGTACTGGAGTTCACATTACCATACAGATTATAATCACCAGTCGATACTCCATATAAGTACGGGAAGCTGGTTACGTTGCACCCGCCTCCATCAAAACAGAGCCAGCCTGGAGTATACAGGTAGGTTGGTCCTCCATTTCCAGCATTAGATCTAATATTGACCGTTGGATTAGTTAAATCATAAAACGTCTGTACAATATTTGTAGAATCGTCTACATAAAAGAATCCATCAAACATAAGTGTATTGTCTTGACCTGCATCAAATAGTCGGATATAGAATAGTGATGTACCGGGTTCAGGATCTGGTGGAGTGAATCCATCTGGAGTAGTGGTAGGAACACTACCTCCACCTACTCCGCCAGGACCAGGTGCTTGTCCTGCTCTTGCCTGCATAGCACGTATTGCCTGCTCATAGAGAGCTTGATCTTCAAGCCTGCGTCTAATCGATAATTGCTCGGGTGTTTCTTGACCCCAGTTGATAAATGACATACTGTGTACTTATTATTTTAGTTATTTATTAGTTAGTGTCATGCCACCAGTCATTAAAGTCTTGACTCCACTCGTTTGCTTCAACAGTTTTTGTAGTAAATGTGGTTGGGCTAACTGCGTATATTGTTAGAGTTGAACCATCCGATTGTGTAAGATAAACTCTATCACCTATCACATCAAAATTATTATATGTATCAAGAGCTGTTGTGATTGTCTGAACATTAGTTCCTTCTAAGTCGTACACATCTAATACGTATACTCCACCATTACCTGCATCTGGCCAAAGATTATAGAGATGTGTTGCGTTTAATCTAGTGTCTGATAAATCACCATTAAGCTCCAATTCTGCAGGCGGTGTATAATCAGAGTTCAACAAGTATCCTTGAGTTGGGCTAACTGTAATAAGTGTGGTACCTGTTTGGTGAAAATCAATACGGTTACTTCCGTCGTTAAAGTCTGCCTCCTTTGTACCATTATTAATGGTTCCTGCACCAACTATTTGAGTAGGAAGATTTCCTAAACCGCCGTGTGAAGAGTTCCACCAGTATGTTTTATCTTCTGTGTTCTGTGCCATCCAGAAAGTATCATAGTTCGTACCCCAAAAATTATCAGTAGTTGTAAAAAACCAATCATTGTCTACAAAACCATCGGCTGTAACATCCCATATAGACCAGAATTGATTAGTAGGAGCTTGATTATCGTCATAATGAGTTAATAGAACATAGTCGTCTCCAAGAGATCTAGCATCAAAATAGTTACTTGTGTCTGCATAGAGGGTAACTGTATCAGTTAAGCTAGTAGTTCCGTCCTGTTTTAATTGAAGTATTTGCACATAGTCAGAACTTGGTTCATTTACATATATGAGTGCAGGTGCAGTAGTTTCTCCGATATTTCGAAAGCCAAAGGTTTCTGCTCCAACTAGAGTTGGCTCATACGTATAAATTTGACCAGTCGTTACATTAGTCCAGATAACATTTAAAGCTGAATACCTTTCCATCTTACCATCGTTGGTTGACCCTTCCCAAAAATACATACCAAATGATTCAGCGCCAGCTGGCGATGGTACACCATAACCATTTTGTAAGCGTTCAGTATTAAAAGTGTTCCAGCCTGGATACACCTCTTTATTAATCAATTCCCAATATACATCAGTACTAGTACCGTTAACGGAGACACTTATTAGAGTATTTGGTAAACCGATAGCATTTGAATACAAGTAAAGAACTAGTTTATTCGAACCGATTAACCAGTTATCGCCTATTCCCCATGCATTGTACTGTAAAAGGTCAAAGTCAGTATAAGTTCCATCGGTTCTGATGATACGCAAAAGATCCATACGATTACCATTAAAATCTATAGAAGCATCAGTTTGGTCTCCGGTTACGTTTTGATCCAGGGTCATGGTTGTTCCAACAATATTCGTTATGTAAGTACCAGGAGTAATTGAAGGTCCAGATACCTGATCACCAATTTTAATGTTTGGATTTGGTGAAGATAAAATTATAGTATCAGTGCCGCTATCGTAGCTTGCTGTGCCATTTGAAGCAATGGTTGTTAAAAACGTGGCAAACATAAAATTGCCTATACTATGCATTCCATCAACTACTGTATTTTCTCCTTTATATGTAAGAAGATTTGTGATTTCTTTTACTGTTCCTGTGTAAAGATTGAATAAGTAAACCCTTTCGGTATCAGATATACTATCAGTATAGTAAAGAGTAGCAGTGCCGTCCATTGTCGCATCATCATAGTTAAACCAATCAAAATTGATATATTCGCCGGATACATTTTCAAAGGTTCTAGTGTAGATAACATCTCCAGCCCACCACTTAGCGGTTACCTTACCTGTTACAGGATCAGTATATGATACTGCTGCACCAACCCCATCAAATTGACTGTCACTTCGTTGAGAACTACCAGTGTAGACCTTTTCAATTAGGTTACCACCAGCATCTACAAAAAAGTATGTTGAATTTAATGAACCAGTGTCTCTCTTACGTATGATCCAGCCACGATCGTTAACAAGTTCTCTAAAACTTATACCATCCACGTTGTTATAGTCTTCATCAAGAACGATCTCTTCACTAAAAGTAAGATCTTCATAATTGACAATAAATAACTTGGCAGCACCTGTAATTTCGTCATAATACCAAACTGCAACGTTTTTCGCACTAATAGTTATTGCTCTAGGATTAGAAGTAAGAGGTGTTCCACCTCCGCCTGCTACTCCTGGTGCCTGTCCTGCTCTGGCCTTACCTGCACGAATTGCCTGCTCATAGAGAGCCTGTTGTTCTTCAATTCGCCGGCGAATTGCAAGTTGTTCTGGACTCTCCTGTCCCCAGTTAATGTATGACATATTTTACTAGTTTTATTTTAGTTATTTATTGAACGCCACCTGGTTAAAAGCCAGAAAAATCTACAGGTCTAGAGTAAACGTATTGGAGAAAGTAGTATTATAATATCATACTAGCGAAGCTATGAAAAACTTGCACCTAATACCAACTGAAAAACCAAGTAATTTAGTATTTGAGAAACTATCAAATAGATTCTATACTAATAGTAGAAGAAAATCAAATACTAATAATCTTCAAAACCAAAACATCTACATCACTTCTGATGAAGAAATTAAAGAAGGAGATTGGTTTTATGATGGAGATGGTGAGTTATGTAAATATACATCTGATTATGTTATTAACCCTAACGGTTGGAATGACAACAAAAAAATCATCCTAACAACAGACCAAGACTTAATCGCAGATGGCGTACAATCTATTGATGATGAGTTTTTAGAATGGTTTGTAAAGAATCCTACTTGTGAGTATGTTACTACTTATGATGGGTTATTAGGAGAACCTAGAATATGGAAAAAATACATAATCATTCCAAAAGAAAAACAAAAACAACAGCTTATCGACATAATGAGAGGAGATGAAGAATTAGGGTTATATGAAGAACCTAAACAAATTAAATGTTACTGTGGTCATACTACATATTGTGATTGTGGTCCATTAGAAGAACCTAAACAAGAAACACTTGAAGAAGCATTTGAAAAATGGTCTGACAAGCAATTCGTTTGTTCTGAACTTGATATATTAAAATTTGGTGCTAAATGGCAAGCTGAAAAAATGTATAGTAAGGAAGATTTAAGAGCTGCTTGGATGGCTGCAAAAAACTCTTCTGATTTTAATGAATGGTTTAAACAATTTAAAAAGAAATAAGATGGAAACACTTGAAGAAGCTGCTGAAAATTATGGAAAAGATATAGGAAATAAAGATGGTACTGCTCAATTTGATTTTATTAGAGGTGCTAAATGGCAACAAGAAGATATGATTGAAAAACTTGAAATGCATATCTTGGTTAATGAACACGATTGGAATAGAAATCCACAAGCACAGTTTAGAGATTTTATCGAACAATTTAAAAAGAAATAGCATGCCACAATCAAAAACAGAAGTGGTATACGACTTTAAAGAAATCCTCGAGCTTATCGAAAAACACTGGGGATCTCCACTAGAAGTTACCTTCATTGACATCAAAGAATCAGGTCACCCTGACCATGGAGACTACAAGAGAACACTCAAGTCAATCACCTTTAAAGAAAAATAGAGACTATGAAGAAGAAAGTTTGGCACACGGTATTGATCGCAACCAGTACAGAACAGGAGATCCGAGTTTCCCCAACTGAAACATACGATGGTATTATTGTTGAAACACGAGAGTTCGATGGTACAGGCAGTCCTCGTCTCTATCTTAGCCCAGATGAGATGGAACTCTTGATTCTCAAAATGCGTCAGATGATGGAGTATGTAAAAGAATAAACCTGGTCAGGTGGCGGAATTGGATAGACGCTGTATTTTAACATTTGCGAGCGGAGTAAGTCTTACTCTTAGCCTGCACCAGAGGACAACCACTAAGATAACCATTGTTAAAAGAGTAGACATCATAGAGATATTAATACAGGTTCGAATCCTGTCCTGACTACAAAAAACTTAACTAACACTATGGAACGTAAATTTATTATTACAGGAGACGAAGATCGAGTACAACAATTTCTTGAAGAAGGCTGGAGAATCGTTTCAGTCACATCACAGCATGTGGCAACCGGAAGTACTGGTCAATACCTGTATGGAAAATTTGCAATACTCCTAGAACGAGAAAGACCTCTCACTTCGCTAGGATAAACCTAACCCCTACTACGGAGTAATAGAGAGTAACACTAAAACCCAAGATAAATGGAAGAATCAAAGCAACCCGCCTTCAACTACGAGGATCTTATTTGGCAAAAACCCGGCTCACTGAGCCCAGAGTTCTGTGCCCTGATTATCCAAAAATTTGAAGAGGACGATCGCACCTATCCAGGTACCACTCTCCGGGGAGATGATACTACACTAAAGAGAACCCGTGACCTCTCGATAAGCTCGCTAAGCGGCTGGGAAGAAGTAGATACTCAGATATTTGAGGCACTCGGTCCAGTACTTGCCGAATACGGAGACTACTGTCGATCCCTTAATCCTGAGCTAATCTACATGTTCCGGAATACTGAACTTGCAGATACCGGATACCTCCTACAGAAATATGACCACGACCCAGAGACACCTGGACACTATGACTGGCACCACGACTACTCAATCGACCGTCAAGGAACCCGGCTACTTACCTTTATGTGGTACCTAAATGAGGTAGAGCTAGGCGGAGAGACCGAGTTCTTAAACAGTCGGATCCGGCCAGAGACCGGCAAACTTGTAATCTTTCCAGCAGGCTGGCAATACCTACACCGAGCACTCCCACCAATAAGTAACCCTAAATGGATCTGTACTGGCTGGATCTACTCAAAGTGGCAGGACCCAACCCCACCAGAAGGTCCTAAATAACATAGTTAGACTCCGCCAAGTGCCCAGGCAAGACCGTCCACCTGTAGTGGAACTGCACTAAGAAATGTAGAGGTACCGTCAAGCTCAAGTCGATAGAGTCGAGTCGAGAGACCGTCAACACTACGTATTGCCCCAACTAGGAGATCAGCCGAACCCCAAGTACTTAGAGGATTTACCAGCGGACCCTCAAACCCAGGTACAAGCTCAGGTGACCATTCACAGATGAATTCAGGTATACCGGTCAACCACTCTACTCTCCAGAGAAAGTTATCACAGGTCACCCAACCCAATTCCAGAGACCCAGTCTCGGCAACACCAGTCCTAGCAATAGTCAGGTCAAGTCCAGTGTATCCAAGTGTGGTACCGGCAGCTGTCTCCTTATTAAAAGTATATGTAGTATTGTAGACACCGACTGTCCGAATCACTCCATCGGCTCCGATCGCTATCTCAGAAAAAGTATTAAAGGTTAACCCAACAATAGCAGTGTCCCCGCCAAGAGTATCAAAACTGATAAGCCGATTGCCTGAACTCTCCTGTTTAGACCAGAGTCTTGCCTCGACCGGATCCCATGCAAGTCCGATAAGTGCACCCAATGCACTAAATGGACTACCGAGCTCAGTGGTCTCGCCAGTAAGAACATTGATCTTGTAAAGTTTAGAGTAGAAACCTCCACCACCATCACTAAATCGAGCCATTGCCCAGAACCAAGGGTCGGGTCCAGTATTCGCAAGCTGACCCCCACCAGTCTGTGTACCCAACTTCTTCAGTCGGGTCTGAGCTACTCGCACTGCCTGTTCATATACTGCCTGCTCTTCTAGTCTACGTCGCGTCTCTAATTGTTCCCGTGACTCAGAACCCCAGTTAATCCATGTCATGTTCTTAATTTTATTCTATTTATCTACGGAGTCCCGAGCATATATAAAAATAAAACTCCAACCCATGTCAAGTAGAAACCGGATAAAGAAGTTTAGTGAATACCTGAATGAGAGCAACCAAGGTTCAGGCCGAGAAGTCTGGCAACAACTTATGTACAGAGCTCTACGAGACGGACTACTCTCTGAACTACACTTCGACAACAAGAAGATTCAAGCCATTGCAAAAGAGCTTGCAGAAGAGTTCGAACGGATGGACGAGCCCAGCAGACAATCGAATAGAGATCTATTCCTGATGATGTTCTACAGTAGAATACCAAAGTGGGCATGGGGAAACCCGACTCCTGCAACTATGATACAATATGGACTAGGATCCAACAGATCTTGACCAAGGACCTAACTCCACTAGAAGGTCCTTGGTCAAGATCTGTTGAATCCTAGTCCATATTG
>Ga0209668_10000613_pt1 | contig 14768 bp, 34 predicted proteins | sample FrelakmetPLP11PL_FD_187150 | JGI IMG/M metagenome (GOLD analysis project Ga0209668, IMG submission 187150) | Freshwater lake sediment microbial communities from the University of Notre Dame, USA, for methane emissions studies - PLP11 PL (SPAdes)... | ecosystem: Environmental > Aquatic >... | reverse complement strand
AGATTTAATACTCGCTAGAGTAAATATTAACACTACAATTGCAAAACTTAAACTAAGTACAGATGAAATAAAGGAAAAGAACCCCCAAAGAACCGATTTAACGAACTCAATGGAAGATTCCATAGGACAACTCGTTTTTTCAGTTTCGATGTATGACGTGCTAGAAAAAGAGTATAGAACGGCAAGATTACTTTCTAACAACTATTGCAGTCATATTATGCAGTTAGAAGAAAGAATTAGATTATTAGAAAAACAAAATAAATTATTATTAGAAGGATTATGAAAATAGAAGAATTAAAAAGCTCTGGGTTGCTTTGGGGTGATATGTTTATTAACGGATGCAAGTGCTATAATACACATTTAGATTGCGTATGGGTTTCTGAATATTACAAAAAAGATTTAAGACCTGATGGTGAATTATTAATTTTTATTAAATATAACGGATGGTATTATCAAGAAATTATTACTACAATTTGTTTAGATTCTTTTACTAAAGATGAATTTGAAAATTATATTGATAATTTATTTATCTATAATTTAAAGAAATCAGAAAGTTTATAAATTAAAAATAAATAATTATGTGGAATATACATATTAATAAAACATGTGTAGAATTTACAGAGGAAATGATACCAGAAAATGCAGTTGGATTTGTCTACTTAATGACAGCAGTAATAGATGGTAAATTCGTTAAGTACATTGGTAAAAAGAATTTTTACTCCGATGTAAAGACTAAACTCGGTAAAAAAGAAATGCCTACTGATAAACGTTTAAAACAATACAAACGTGTAAGAAAGTTCACTTACAAAAATTACTATAGTTCCAATGAAGTATTAAAAGAACATTATAAGAATGGTGGTGAAATACATCGTACTATACTGGAGATATGTTACTCTAAAATTGAACTAACTTATAAGGAAGTTAAGCACCAATTCATTAATGAGGTGCTAGAAGATGAAAGTTATTTGAATAATAATATACTTGGAAAGTTCTATAAAACAACAAGTTAGAAAATAAATGAAATATTTTTACACAAAGTTGCACGATTATTTAAAATGATTGTGTAACTTTGCTGAAACAAATGGCAAAAATTATGGAATCTTTACGAAGAGCAAAAGAGTTCGCTAAAAATATTGAAGGCGAAGCTACCCGAGACAAACTTGATGAATTAAAGCATTTATACAAATGTTTTGTATCGGAAGTAGAAAACAACAATCGTGTTAAATACCCAAGTACTTATGAGTCAATGAATATGATTGAATTTAAAAGTTCTGTATATGAATTATTGTTGAGCATTATGTTTATGACAGAAACTAAGAATAGAGAAAATGAGTATATAATTTCAATTTTAAATAGAAAGTAATGGCAAAAAAAGTAGTAAGTGTAAACGAATACAAGAAAGTAACTGTACAATCTAGTGTTCAAGTAGAAAACGCAATGGATATAGCATTGCAAGTAAGTATAATGAGAAAAGAGTTTTCATTAGCAAAGACAAAAGCAAAACAAATTGAATATGCTTTAGAATTGTTTTCAAATGCAGTTGAGCAAGGTCATATTAGTCGTGAATTATTAGCAAAAATTAAATAAGATGGAAAAACATTTTAAATTAACATCAGAAGCAAAAGTAAATAGATTAGGAATTACTTTATTTAGAATAGAACTTATTATTGACTGTAAACATGGTGAAATTGGTCAAAAAGGCGGATGGATAGAAAAAGAGTCAAATATTTACGGTGATGCATGGGTTTCCGGTGATGCAGAGGTTTACGGTAATGCAAGTGTTTACGGTAATGCAAGGGTTTCCGGTAATGCAAGTGTTTACGGTAATGCAAGGGTTTCCGGTAATGCAGAGGTTTCCGGTGATGCATGGGTTTACGGTAATGCAAGTGTTTACGGTAATGCATGGGTTTCCGGTAATGCAAGTGTTTACGGTAATGCAAGTGTTTACGGTAATGCAAAGGTTTCCGGTAATCCAAGTGTTTCCGGTAATGCAGAGGTTTCCGGTAATGCATGGGTTTCCGGTGATGCAAGTGTTACTAAAAAAGTTTTTACATTAAATTTTGTGTGGAATTTAACTTTAACTGATTTACATATAAAATATGGATGTATTCAAAAAACATTTCAAGAGTGGCGACATTGGTTAGATTCTGATGATGAATTTGAAACAAAAAGAAGTGATGAAAAGTTTAAATTAATACGTCTATCACTGGAATTAGCATTAGAACAAAGTAAATCAATTTAAAATTAAATAAGATGAAAGAGTTAGAATTAGAAATGAACGGAGTATCTCACTTATTAAGTAAGGTTCAAAATGAAGTTAAGGTATTAAAAAATAACTTTAATGCTTTTGGTAAATACAAGTTCCGTTCTGTAGAGGACATTCAAGTAGCAGTTAAACCTATTTTACTTGGTTATGAAGCGGTAATCGTACTTGCAGATAAAGTAAATGAGATATGTGGTATTCCAGTAGTAGAAAGTACAGCAACATTTATTTGTCCGTTTGGAGAGATTTCAGTTACAGCTTCTGCAGGAGTTGATATTCATAAAAAAGGTATGGATATTCCACAGACATTCGGTACGGCTTCCAGTTACGCTAGAAAATATGCTTTGGGTGGTTTATTATTGTTGGATGATGTTGCTGATTCAGATGCTACAAATAGTCATAAAGACGAACCTAAAAAAGTATTACCAACGTGTTCAGATTTATTATTTGAAAAAGCAATATCACGTTTTGAAGGTGGTGAAGCAGATATATTTGAAAAGCTATCTAAAACTTATACTTTGACTGGTAAACAAGCGTTAGAAATTAAAGCTATTACAAATGGATGAGTTGTACATGGAAACAGTAATGCAAGATGATAATTACTGGTTAGAAAAAGAATTTGAAAGTAATAATTAAGAAAGATGGAAAGTAAAAGTTTATTCGCAATCACTTCTGAATACAGAATGTTAATGCAAGAAATAGAAGAATGTGAAGGAGTATTAACTCCAGAGTTAGAAGAAGGTTTGGTAATTAATAAAGAACAGCTTGTAATCAAGTCAGAAAATTATGTTCACGTGATTAAAACACAAGAAGTGTATATTGATGCAATAGATGCAGAGATAAAGCGTTTACAAGCCTTAAAAAAGCAAAAAGAAAAAGCAGTTGATGTATTAAAGTCTTACTTATTACAAGCAGTTGAGAATTTTGGTACGTTTACTTCTGGATTCTTTACATTTTCAACACGTAAAAGCAGTTCGGTAGAAGTTTTTTGTGATGTAAATGATTTACCAAAAGAGTTTAAGTCTGTAAAAGTTACTGAAACAGCAGATAAAACAGCAATTAAAAAAGCATTGCAATCTGGAGAGGAAATCAAAGGATGTGCGATAATTGAGAAACATAATTTAGCAATTAAATGAGAATAATATTGTTTGTGGTGTGGGTTACTTTGTGTTCTCACACTACATTCAAGTCAATGCTGAAACAACATAAGGTTAAATACCATGAAATTGTTTATAATCAAGCAAGACTTGAAACTTCAAATTTTAAATCAAGAGCATTTAAACAATTAAATAATCCATTAGGTTTCACTTTAAACGGCAAGCTAATGAAGTTTAAGACACTAGAGCATAGTGTAACATACCTAAAGGATTTACAGACTCGCAGAATGAAAAAACATGAACACTGGTATGATTTTTTAATTAGAGTTAAATGGGCTTCCGACAGAAATTATGTAGATAAATTAAAACAATTTTAAAATGAAAAGAGGGGATATAGTAGGAAGTTTTCAATTAGTTGATAAAATAGAACTTTTTTCACATTTATCTATTGAATTAGAAAGCATGAATAGTATTTTTTGGAGACATAGAAACTATCCAACAGCGTTTATTAGACATTGGAGTTACGCTAGATTGAAAATAGAATTAAAATATGGTAATTTTTGGTACACTAAAAAAATAGATAAATAAAATGATACCATCACTAGCAAAGAAATTAAGTACGGAAATGTTGACTAATAGGCTACAAAGACAGCCGTTTAATCAAACTATTATTAACGAACTAAGCAAACGTGCCAATAGAGTTTCTAAATGTGAAATAGAAGGTCGTAAACGAATAGAAAAAGAACTGGAGAAGTTTAGTACTAAGTTACATTTAGGGTATAAAAATGAAGCGTATGCCACAGAATTAGAAATGTTAAACGGATTTACTTGCACGTTTGAAGATTTAAGCCCAAGTGAACGTCAGATTTATAATAATGCTGTAAAATTCTGTAGGATATGAATAAAGGTAAAATACATTTAGGAAAAGAATTGCCTACTTATGATATTAAAGGCAAAAGAGTGCGTGATTGTTATTTTGATTTTAACTTACAAATAGTTAAATTAACACTTTGTCATGGGATGGGTGGTAAAGAAAGAGTTTGTCGTTTAGATATTTCTTTTGAAAACGCTCAAGAAATAGGATTAATAAATTTAGAGGTCCTTAACAATTTTTTTAAAACATTTTAATTATGACAGCAATAGATAAATTAATTGAAGATATGCAAGAACTTAAGAAAACAAAGTTATATGCTTCATCGTTTAAATGTATTGATGATTGTTTGTTCTTAGCAGAATATTATAAGAAAGAAGAACTTAAACAAGAAACATTAGAAGAAGCTACGGAAAAGTATGCTAAATGTAAAAGCAGTTCCTCAGTTTTTCAAAAAGCACATAAAAGAGATTTTATTGAAGGTGCTAAATGTCAAGCTGAAAGAATGTTTAGTGAGATAGAAAAAGCAACAAGTCATTTAGGTTTTAGACGAATAACATTAGAAAAACTTAACAATTTACCATATCAACCGTTTATTACAGATGAATATGGTTATGCTTGGATTATTGATACGAGTGAGTTTTTGGAACAATTTAAAAAGAAATAAGATGACAGCAAAAGAAAATATTCACGTTTGAAATGTTTTTGAAAATTAAATTACTATGAAAAAATGTTTCGGATGCAAACGTAACTACCCATTGTTTTTGTATCATATAAACGATTCTAAGTATCAAAGGGAAGCCGATAAAGGTGTAACTATAGAATGTAGATTATGTACGCTTAAAAGAGCTAAAAAAGATAAAGGGTTAATGCAACGTGTCGATGGTAAGTTTAAGTTTGTACCAATGAGTAGAATAGAGATAATTAAATATATTTTAAAGAAATAATGTGTCCTAATTGCAAAAAAGAATTGTCGTGCGGTTGTAAGTCATGCGAAGAAAGACCTGCAAAATTTAAAAGAAACATAATGAAAGGAGATAATATCACTTGTGGCTATTGTGGATTCGTTTCAAATTACGATATTTGGCTCGATTTTGAATATAAAAGATATGATGCCACCAATGACTTGCGGAAAAATAAATCAAGCGATTGAATTAGTAATTGAATCTGATTTAGAAAACTATGATAAAGATTTAATTATAGATAGCTTAGAACGTGTTAGACGTGATAATATAAAACTTCGTGAATGTTTACACGAATTAAAGAAAATAAAGTCAATAGTTTAATATTAACATTAGGGGTAATTTTAGTTTGAAATAGGCTTTTCCCAGTATGCAAGTACTGGGTTTTTTGTTTTAGAAAAAATGATATAGCGATTTGAATTTAGAAAAATCCGTATAGCGCACCAGAATTTTCAATTTCCGTAAAGTGGTATAGGATTTTTTATATCCAGAATTTTAGTTCAGGAATTTTGTTTCAGGAATTTTTTTTATAGCGATTTCAGTTTCAAAAAATTTGTCTAGCGATTTCATTTTAGGAATTTTAGTCCAGCGTTTTCTATAGCGAAAAATTTGTATCCACAGAACTAAGAAAAAGCAAGGAAGACCAGCGCTATGTACTACTGGAATTGTAGGATATGACGGGTTTGAAGAAGTGCCAAAAAAATAAATATTACAAAAGACTTGTTTAATTAAAAAATAGTTTTATCCACGTGTACACGTACATATATACAAACAAGAAAGTAAGTATTTTTAAGTGTAAATAGTTGATTATCAATTGAAATGAAAATAAATGAATTATTTTTGTGTAAATTTGTGTAATGTTAATTTAATTCTTATATTTGTGAACCCCCAAACGAGGAAAAAAGGGTTAAAAATACGTAAAACACTGAAAATCAATAAGTTATGAAAACTACAAGTTTACACCTGAAAATCGAAATGAAAGGAAGCGTTAAACCTTCTAAAATTTACGAACTATTAAGCGACGCAAAACAATCAATCGTTTATAAGTCAATTTTAGAGACTATTAACAAGGACTTTTTTAAATTACCTTATGAAGTAGAAAAGCTAAGTAAGAAAGCAAGAAGAAACACGATTTTAAATAAATAATATAAACAACTAAAAAAAAGAAACCATGGAAACTAGAAACGAAAGATTAGAAGCGTTAAAATTAGAATTGTCTAATTTAAGAAATGAATTATTTAATAGTGATAAAGTAAGAAGCGAAGTGTTAAAAGAGTATAAAGAGAAAGAAGTTGAAATAATCAATTTAACCGAAGAAATAGAATTGATTAAATACAACAAAGAACATAAACAAAAAAGAGAAAAAGCGAAAATCGTTTTTGAACTTGAAAAAGTAGATTTAAACGATATTACAAACGACGGACAAATAAATAAGTTGAAATTGAAAAAATATCCTAAATGCAAAGAATTAGATTATTTATTTTTTTGTAATGTAGACTTTAAATGTAACGACTACAAAGTAAATTATTCGGGTAAATGGACTATATTTTTTAATAATTCGGGTAAAATGGATAAGATAGAGGACTTTAATAGTTTTTTAAATATAAACGGAGTAGAACAAAAAGAAATAACGTTAAAACAATATCAAAACATTAAAAAAGCTGTCAAAAATCAATTAGACAAAATCAAAAAATTAGAAACAGAATTAAAAGAAATAAAAGATAATTTATATCAATATTGTATTAATGGATTATTGATACAAAAAAGCGAAACAATTTACTCAATTAACACTAAATTTTAATATCATGGACTTTAACAATATAGACTTAAATGACAATTACGAAAGAAGTCAAAAGATTTTAGAAAATTACACTTTTGAAACTTTATTACTTGAGATTTATTGCAATATCAAAAAAGAAAATATAAATAAAGAAGTAATACAAAAACACTTTGAAAGTGAATTAAAAGCGAAAATAACAGAGGCAAAACAAATATTTGAAAGTAATATTGATAATGTTATAAAATACGCTAAAAACGAAAGAAATGATTAATTTAAACACTATGGAAACGCAAAACATTACTTTATTTATAGAAAGTATAAATAATAAAATAGTACAACTAGAAAAAAGAAACGAAATACTTGAAATAAGACGTTATAAACGCATATTAGCTATATGTTGGGATAATATAACAAAGAAATAATTTAAACCTTTAAAACAAAAGAAAATGAGAAAGATAACACAACAAGCAGTAAATAATTTTTATAACGCAAAAGCATTTAAAAGCAATAATACAAATGTAATTGTAAAAGAAAACGTAACTATTTTAAAATTATACAATACAGAAATAGCATACTTATATAATGACCCCGAAAGAACGTTGAGTATAACGAATGGAGGGTATGAAACAAACACAACAAAAGAACGTTTAAACGCTTTAAATGGAGTATCAATACAACAAAAGAAAGGCGTTTGGTATTTGAATGGGAATGAATGGAACGGAAAATTAATCGATATTAAAACGCAAATAACATGTATATAATTGAAATAAACACAACAGCATTTGAAGAAGAAAACTTTTATGCTCTAACAAACATACCAAGCGAAGATTTAGAAAGCTGTATATCTGATTTTTTAGCAGAGGAAAGAACTAAAGAAATTGAATATTATATGAATGAAGATATAGAAAGATATGTAAATAATCATTTTAGTTTATGTAAATTAAATTACTTTGAAATTAGAGATATCAAATACTTATCAATATAAATTAAATACCATGAATTACAATTTTCACTTATTTACACAATTAGCATTATTACGTGATAATGTTTTAAATGAATTAGAGTACGATTACCAATATGCTGAATTAGTCAACATGTATGAAGACTTTGAGAGGTACGATATAAACAGCAATGTAGGTTTATATGAGTCAATTGAAAACTATTTAAACGAAAGATATAATTAACATGAATGTAATACAACAACTAACCGCATTAATCCTTCTCTATGTAGGGTACACATTAATAAAACTAACATTGATTAACTTAATATAAATAACTATGAAAACATATACACTCCCACAAATGAAAGATATGTACTATGAATACATAAACAACTATATAACCATTTCAAGAATGGCAGAGGACTACCAAACAAGCGTTAACACAATATCCACAATACTAAACAAAATCAAACTACGATACAGAATAACAAACAGAACAATAACAATATATAAAAGCATAAGCAGAACAAGTTTACAAGCAATTGAATACATACCAATAAAAGATATAATACAACACAATGAAGCAATACAATTAATACAAAATAAATATCCTGATTATATAATAGAAAGATATAACTAACTAGACAACATAACAAACAATATAACAGCCCTTTACATATAGTAAGGGGTTTTTTATATCCAATAATAAACACAAACAAAACAATATTAAAAAAATATACAAAAACATTAATACAAGTACAAAGTTTTTAGGTAGTTCCTGAATCAAACAAACCAATAAATGAATTTGCACAAAACCACTAAATGAATTTGCACAAAAGCTATAAAAACCAATTTACTCCGATTTACACAAATCAACAACAATTGCAATTTAAAAAATCATCATCATTTCATCATAAACAACTAATAACCAGCATACTTAACAATACACTCAATACGTAACTCATTGATAATGAAGACACACCCCACCCCCATGCTCATGGAGAAAGGGTAAAGACATATTTAGGACTGCCTACAAAATTTCTGATTTTTTTTAGTTGTAATTTAAAAACACGTGAAAAATTTTTTGGAATTTTTTGCAATGTAATTTAAATGCACTGGGTATGCAATCACGTGTAACCTACACAGACGAAGGACTCTAGTCCTGAGATAGCAGAACATTACAAACTGTTAAAGGTTGGGATATAGTTACTCCAAGTTACCTGAGTGGGCAGGAGTGTCAATCGTTGTCGTAAAACGACGTTTAAATGACGAAGTGAAGTTACAAGAAATAATTGACATAATCAAGTGTTTTAGTAATATATATGTAATTATTTGTTAAGTAGTTAGTTTATTGGACTGTGTATTTTTGTGTAATTATTTAAATTAAGTGTTGTTTTTAAATATTTAAAAGTTATCTTTGTGATATAATTAAAAAATAGAATTATGAGTTATTCAATGAAAGGAAAGGTTAAGGTAGTAGGAACTACTTTGCAGATTAGTGAGAAGTTCTCTAAGAGAGAGTTTGTAGTAACAGATGATACTAATATGTACCCACAAGACATCATGTTTCAGTTAACGCAAGATAAGTGTAATCTTATTGATAGTTTGGTTATTGGTGATGAGGTAGAGGTTAGTTTTAATCTTAGTGGTAGAGAATGGGTTAATCCTAAAGGAGAGAGTAAGTTCTTTAATACGTTAGATGCTTGGAAGATTAATAAGTTAGGTAGTAATGCTGTAAAGGATGCGCAAGGACAAGGTTTTGAACCTAAAGCTAGTGTTATGCCAATAGCAGAAGAAGTTAATGATGATTTACCATTTTAATTATGGAAAAGTTTAAGAAAGGTTTTAAATTATTTATCGGTGTCTTATTGATGCCGATAATGTTTTCTGTATTTGTTGCAGATAGATTAGTAGTAGTACCATTCGTTTGGTTAAAGACTGAATCACTTATGCAATGGTTAAGAAAGAATGATATGATAGTAGAAAGTGTAATCAGAGTAACATTTGCTTTGGTTGTGTTATTAATCTTTAAATTGATATTCTAATGAGTTTAGTCGGAATGAAAATGACTGGTTTCAAATATGAAAGTAGGTCTGGGTATGATTTTGATGATTTCATGGAAAATTTAGTTGGTAAAACTGGAAAGATTATTAATGAATGGGATAAATCTTTAATAGTTGCTTTCGATGGTAATATAATTGCTCAATACCCAAAAGATGAAGCGTTAAAGTATATTTTTAAAATATCTGATGATTATTTAACAAGTGATTTAGATTGGAATAAAGTAGAAGAAGATATGAAAAAAGAGATTTTTAAAGTAGGAGATAGAGTTTATGATATTGTATGGGGTTGGGGAGTTGTAACAGCGGATATGGGTATTAATAATATCGAAGTTAAATTTGATACTAATATATACCAAACTTTTAAAAAAGATGGCAGGTGTGCAGAAAGTTCAAAACCTACATTATCATTCACAGAATACACATTACAAGGATTCACACAAGAAAGACCAGTTGAACTTCCTAAGGCTGGTGAGTTGTGTGTTGCAAGAGATGAAGAAGGGGATGAATGGGAATTGTGTTATTTTATAAGCTATAAAAGTGATGCAGTAAGATACAAATTTGAAACATCTTTTGGTTGTTATAATCAAATAAAACGAATTAAAATACTTGACTAATGAAACTATCAAAGCGTGAACTATTCGCAATACGATTTAGATTTCGTGAGAATAGAAAAGGAGTGTTTAACTTCTATAGAAAGTTAAGAAAAGAAATGAATATATTAAATGACGATTTAAATTAAAAACAATGAGAAAGAAAGAATATGTAGTGATGTTAACTCTTGTCAATGGAAGCAACATCCTAACAAAAGTTCCTTTAATGGATTTAGATACTACATTGAGTTATGAGTTACAAGTTTTTAAATACTTTAAGACAAGATACACTGGACACTCAATGGGTACTGAAATTTTTAGGGAGATAACTAAATATAGGGATGAGTTCGCAGAAGATGAAGAATACAATCTTGGTATTAATTTAGACCACATAGTAGAAATTAAATTTATAATGGTAAAGAAATGAGAAAAGAAGAAATACTTGCGTGGGGTGAACCAAAGGGATTACTTAATCCAGAATTAGCACCTCAACAATTCATGAAACTAAGCGAAGAAGTAGGGGAGCTAGCTAATGCAATCCTTAAAGGCAATAAAATAGAGCAGATTGATGCACTTGGCGACATAAAAGTTGTTATTACAATACTTGCTGAACAATTAGGTTTTGATATTGATGAGTGTGAAGAAATTGCTTATCAAGAAATTAAAAACCGAACTGGGGTACTAAAAAATGGAACTTTTATCCGAAACAAGTAACTTTTTATTATATTTGTGTAGTTGAGTAGCACCAACAAATAAGTATTTATAAAAGACCTTGTGATGATAGGAAGTGCTACCCTTGATTTGCAAGGCTTTTTTTTGTTATGAATAAAACAGCAAAAATAGAAATGGTAGGTAGAAAATTTGGATTACTTACAGTTGTAAAAGAAGTTGAGGTTAGAAATAAGAATGGACATATACTGTATGAAGTAATATGTAATTGTGGAAATAAAAAAGAGGTGTTAGGGCATTCTTTAAGAAATTTAAAATCAAGGGCGTGCAATAAATGTCAAGCTAAATTAAAAGGCACTCACGGAATGTGGAAATCAGATGAGTTTAACATTTGGAATGCTATGAAATTTAGATGTGATAAAAAACGAAAAAATATATATCCTTATAAAAGTTATGCAGGAAGAGGTATAACTGTATGTAAAGAATGGATTGACAGTTTTGAAGTTTTTTATAATGATATGGGTAAAAGACCATCTATAAACCATTCGATAGATAGAATAGACGTAAATAAAGGTTACTACAAAGAAAATTGTAGATGGGCAACAATGAAAGAGCAATCAAGAAATAAAACAAATAACAATTTGTTAGAATATAAAGGAGAGATAAAATGTGCGTCTGAATGGTGCGAGATAATAAATATGCCTTCATCTACATTTTACAATAGATTGAATAGAGGTTGGAGTATGGAAAAAGTAATGTCCACTCCTTCTAGAGTATTAAATAAAAAAATCAAGGACTAATGGGAACGTATCAGCATAAATCAAGTGGTGTAGTCTGTAAGTTTATAGGCTGTACCTCTGATGGTTCAGTAGGATTAAGAATAGGAACTGATAGTCATTGTTTATCTATGGAAGATTTTGAATCATATTACAGAAAGTTTGACGTTAGATGTGGAGACTTATTAGAATCCGAAAACTTTGTAGTTAAATTCTACCATTTTTTAGGTGATGATTATGAAAGTTTCCTTGGTGAACTTGTAGAATGTAAAAGTGGTGGTAAAATAGAAGGTATAAATACTTTCACAACTGAATTTTTTAGAACAATGAGTAAAGATAAAATAACTGAAAAACTAGATAAGCTTAATAACTTAGACCAAAAAGAGGATTACGACTTCGTGAATCCAGAACACTACAAACGTGGTAGCATGGAAGTAATCGACATGATGAAACTTTTATGGGGTACAGAAGCATTAATTGCACATTGCGAGATGACAGCTTTTAAATACAGGATGAGAGCAGGAACGAAGCCAGACCAACCTATAGAACGTGAATTAGAGAAAGCCAAGTGGTATGACGAAAAAGCTAAAAAACTAAGAAATGAGTTACGCTAGAAAACAAAAAAGACAATTAAAACGTGATTTACAGAATCCAGTAAAACGTGAAAAGATTGTTAAAGTACATAATAACAAAGTTCGTAAGCAACTAAAAAAAGACAAGAGGTTCGAGGTTATCGTAACCTCTTGCTTCATGTTGGTACTAATAGTAACAATCGCATTGAAACTATGGAAGGTGATTTAAGTTTTGGTAGTTTTTCACTAGATGAACTGAACTTAGATATTCAGTTAGATGAAATGGTTTTTGATTCATTCGATAATATGTTTGAACCACAAAAAGAACCTACAGAACAACGTTCACACTTCATAGTTATTTGCACCAATGAAGAACAAGACGAGTTAATTCGTGAAAAGTTTAACCTTGGATTAAAAACTAAGTCTGGCAGAGGTAAATACGAAACGAATGTTATTCAAGCAGACAAATTAATTGATTTATTCTAATGGAAAAAGACAAAGAACACGACCCTTTAAAGCCTAAACTTGGCAGACCTAAGAAGAAAGCGCCTGATTCAAGAGGTGTAAAAGCAGGGACTAAGCGTGGTAAATACGTTATAAAGCCTAAAAAACGAGGGGATGAAGGACTTACTTTCATTGAAAAGGTTAAATTTCGTAATAAATATAGCGAAGATGAGGTAAAAGATGCACTTTATCCTAAACGAGCAACAACACCAAGGAAAGAATTAGAAAAAGAACCAGAGCCTATTCAAGTTGAACAAGTTGACGTGCCTAAAAGAGGTAATGGTAGACCTAAAGGTAGATTGAATAGAAGTACAGTTGTTCGCGCTATTTTAGAAGCTACACGATGGGGAAAAGACCCTATTACTGGTATTGAGTCATATATTCCTATAGAATATCAAATGACACTAGCTATTTTACAGAAAGCACTAAAAGGTGATGTAAATGCCTATAAAGCATTGATGGATAATGCGTATAAACCTCACGCACAAGAAGTTGAGAGTAAAAACGTAACAGTTGATATTAGCAATTTTTCAGAAGAAGATATTAAAGCACTATTAAATGACGATGACGATGACGAACCAGACTACTTTAGAGAACAAGAACTTGCACTCGGAGCAGGAACAGAAGATGGCGACGAAAGAGGAAGCGAAGAAAGTTCTGGAATACCATCTTAGAGCCAAGTTAGGTAAAGATGATTTCTGGGAGTTTTGTAAATTCTACGATAAAGACTTTTTTCTTAAACGTAAATTCTTACAACGTGTCGCTAGAGCCTTTCAAAGAATCGAAGAAGGTAAGATTAACTCTTTATCTGTATCAGTACCACCAAGGGGTGGAAAATCATATATAACAACATTATTCTGTGCTTGGACGTTAGGCAGGAATCCTACTGAATCTGTAATGCGTAATACTTGTACTGGAACTCTATATCAAAAGTTCTCTTACGATGTACGTCAGGTGTTAAAATCAGAAAAGTTTAACTCTGTATTTCCAGAAGTAACTATTTCCAATGATAAAGCAAACCTTAATGGTTGGAATACTAATCAATCTCGTCAGGTAGGTTACTTTGGTGCAGGTGTAGGCGGAACAATTATCGGTTTCGGTGCTACAAAACTTGCTATTACAGATGACTTGTATCGTGGTATTGAGGATGCGCTATCTGATGTTACCAATGATAGGGTTTTACAATGGAAAGAAGGTACTCACGACTCACGTCTTGAACGAACGTGTGCTAAGATTGATATTGGTACAAGATGGTCGACAAACGATGTTATAGGCAAGAATTTTCAAGAAGGAAGTTATGATGAATCGATAGTTATTCCTGCCTTAGATGCGAATGAAGAAACTTTTTGTGCTGACGTAATGTCTACAGAGCAATATAAGATGATTCGTAAGAAAATCAATCCTGATATTTGGAGTGCAGAGTATATGCAAGAACCAGTCGATTTAAAAGGACGTTTATTTTCTAATCTACGAACTATTAGTGAAGCAGACTTTAACCTCATCAAAGGTAGAAGTGCAGGAAGTATTGCTTATGTCGATGTATCAGACCAAGGTGCAGATTATACAGCTATGGCACTAGCAGTTATTATTGATGGTATAATTTATATTGCAGACTATTGTTTTAACAAAAATAATACCGATGTAACCATTCCTTTGATTGCAGAGAAGTTAAATAGATGG
>Ga0209668_10000612_pt1 | contig 14769 bp, 16 predicted proteins | sample FrelakmetPLP11PL_FD_187150 | JGI IMG/M metagenome (GOLD analysis project Ga0209668, IMG submission 187150) | Freshwater lake sediment microbial communities from the University of Notre Dame, USA, for methane emissions studies - PLP11 PL (SPAdes)... | ecosystem: Environmental > Aquatic >... | reverse complement strand
ATATTCGTTAAATAGATCCCCCCTACCCTAAATTCAGGAGCTAAATCTGTTAATTCTTGTGTTAATTTAAACTTAAAAGCCATAATTAAATAGTATCAGTTTTATCTCTTTTTTAGTACTATAACGCCAATTATGATAAGCAATAAAGCCCCTACTAGGATACTGACCAGTAATATAACATCCGTTGGAATATAAGTGTATGTGACTTGTTTAACAGTTGAGGTACCGGATTGATCGGTGGAGATCCTAGCATCTATCTGGTATTCGCCGATAGAAGTGATAGTGTCTAAAGTGTTTGTCCATTTGACTTCGAAGGATTTTGACTCGCCCGGAAGCATCAAGCCTGGGATTTGTGAAGTGATTTCTATTTCCTGCAACTTTGTCCCGCCTTTACTTATGATTATACTTCCTTTTGGAGTGAAGAATTTATCACCAATATTATTGATCGTCCCACGGATAGTGATATCGGTGGAAGTAGCAATTCCTGAAATGCCAATATCCATAGTGATATCAATTTTTTGTTCACCTTTAAAATTTTGTATCAAATAAGGAATGATTGTGGTGGGTATGGTGTTGGTGGTATTGGAAGCCAGATCTTTTGGGGCTATTTTAACACATGCAATTTGTGTACCTCCAGAAGCAGAAATCCTGACTCTTGTTATCACCACCAATTCTGATTTGGCTTTAACTGTAATCTCTGTGTTATCAATCTCAATTGAGCTTTTTATCATTTCTTCACTAGATTTTACATATTCCCGATTAATTTTTTCAGCGATACATTCTTCTATTGTCATTTTTGCATCGGCCGAAGAAGGGTTATTTATAGTTATTTCCATCTTTTTCCCTAAGTCGTTTTCAAGAACCACAAAATTTGATGGAGAAACGGTGATGTTAGTAAAGTCTTCTGCAAGTGTCGGATATGCTGTTATAAGTGCGAATATAAATAAAAGAAGAAAGATAGACTTAATGTTTTTCATTACAAATTTATAGTGAAGTAGAAATCATTGTATCAGAATTACATTTGGGTTTATATATATTTAAAATATTTTAATAACTACAAATACTCCACATACTACAGGCCCCTACCTCTGAGCACGCCCCAGTACTTATAGTAATACAAATGCCTCGATTATGTATTTCTTGCCGTTGTTCTGCCCATTGTGTGCAAGGATTCGAATTCGTTTGACCGAGTAATCTGAGCTGCTAAAAGTGCGTACAATACTTATCAGATAATCATATTCCTTTGCTGGGCTGATTAGTCGAGTCTGTTTTAAAGATTTAGATTCGTTAAATTCCATTGCTTGAATTATATTCTCATATTTCTTTTTGATCGTTACGCCGTGTTCCTTTACAAGTCCAACGTGCATTTCCGTCGGTTGATCGAAGTTGATATTTACGGGAAACTCTAGAAATAGTATTGGGTTATGGAATGTGGTATTAAAGTGTTTTGGTAAGTCATCCAGAGCATCTAGACCATCTCGCAGGTTACAAAAAAGTTTTAGTCCGCAAATTGAAAGTGGTGACGAAAAGGTGATATTGAATTTGTTTAGAATGTTGTTTGATTTAGTGAAGTAAGCAAAGGTTTCGGTTGTCTTATTCGCTAACTCCTTGTTATGATTCTCCAGATCGGGCCTGTACAGGGCAAATAGTTTTTTAAATGAGTAATTTAATCTAGTCAAATCCAGAGATATTTGTTTTAGCGTCGTTCCTGATATATTTAGCATCGAAATCAAATTCAAATGGTTAATTTGATCTGGGGAGTAGTATCTTGCACCTGTTGATTTCACTAATCGTGGCTTTAGGATGCCCATTTGGTCGTAATATAATAATGTTCGTTTTGTAATGTTTGCGCGCCTACAGAACTCTGCAGGTGTAATAAATACATTCATAACCTATATGTGTTAATAATTTAAAGTGTAACGTAACGTTATGTTAAATGCAACATATGAAAAACAAAAGGGCCTGCGTGAAACACTAGACTAGTAGCCTCCCCCTACCCCAGGATCCCTTAACTACGGCGTTTGGTCGGAATATGTTACGAGAAAATAGCTTGTTAAAAAATTGTGCGATTCGTTAAAAAAATGCTCAAAGTTAGAAATAGATCAGCAAATATTTATCAAATGCACTATACACATAGGGTGGTAACCAAAGAGCAATTCGTTAGAGTAAAATAGCCGGTTATATAATACTGTGTGATATAAATGATATACAAATCACCCTTTTCGGTTAACGGCCAGGCCACCCCAAGTTTGATCTAGAGGCATAATTTCGATGTTGTCTATGTTCACATGAAGAGGACGATCCACGAGCCAGGCAATTGTATCGGCTATATCTACAGCTTGTAAAGGGTTCATTCCCTGATAAACTGCATTTGCTCTATCGATATCACCCTTAAATCTTGCGATTGAGAAGCCAGTTTGAGCTGCTCCAGGCTCTATACAGGTTACACGTATTTGGGTTCCGAGTAAATCTGTTCTTAGATTTCGTGAGAATTGATTAATGAAAGCTTTAGTTGCACCATAGACGTTCCCACCTTTATATGGGACGTGACCTGCTGTTGATCCAATATTTATTATATAGCCAGAATTACGTAGCTTCATAATTGGTAGAACATATCTTGTTAGATATAAGGTACCTTTGATATTCGTATCAATCATTTTTTCCCAATCATCGATACTACAAGTATCAGCAGTTTCTAGCCCAAGTGCAATGCCTGCTGAATTGACCAATACATCGATATCTTTATATTCTATTGGTAGATTGGATATCAGACCCTTTATGGCTTTCTCGTTTGTTACATCAACCGCTTTGAAGTAGACATTATCGCCAAGTTTTTTTACTAACTTTTTTAATTGATCCTCTCTTCTTGCAATTATAATCAATTTATAGTCTTTGGAATTTAGTGCGATTGCAGTTTCGTAACCGAATCCCGAAGTGGCTCCAGAAATCAATGCAATTGGCATAATCAATGAGTAATAATTATAAAACTATTATAATATGAACTTAGCTCCATTCAAAGTTCTGTCCCATAGCGCCCCATTCAGAGGTTTTCGTGAATATTGGTTTCCTTAAGTGAAGGCTTTCTATGATACCCTTTGGTGTTAAGTCGTAAGAAGTGATAGTTTCGTTTACACCGTCAATTGTAGCAACAGCCATAACGGGTTCAGCTTCGCCTATTGCGTAGGCAAGTTTTACTAAAACTTCATGGGCACCTTTTTTCTTTAAAATATCGACAGCGATTTTACGAGCAATATACGCTCCACTTCTATCTACTTTAGTCGGATCTTTCCCAGAAAAGCAACCTCCACCTATAGGCACTTGCGGACCATAGTTATCGATAGCGATTTTACGGCCGGTGCAACCGGTATCGGAATCAAATCCGCCCATAGACCAATCACCGGCCGGATTTATAAAGTATTTCATTGAATGTGGAATAACTTTATCAACTAAAACTTTAATCTCGTGAGAGGAGATATTTTGGAAGCTGGCAACAACTGTCTCAATCTCGCCCTTATCATTTATCGTTATTTGAGTTTTCCCATCAGTATGGATTCCATTATTCCAAACGTATTGGCAAAGTTTTCTGGCTAGATAGTACTCCTGTGGGACCATTTGATCGTTCGTGTCAACGGCGTATCCGACCATTATACCCTGATCACCTGCCCCACCCTTATCAACACCTTGGGCTATAAAAGGTGATTGCTTAGAGATGTTAATAGAAATATTATAATCCCTTAGATGAGGGAAACGCTCAAAAATTGTATCTAAAATTTGCTCCTTTTTTAAATCTCTATTGCTTGTCACTTCCCCACTAATAAAAATCTGCTTATGCCCGCCAAGACAATCAACGGCTACGCGAGATGTTGGATCGGAAGTAATAAAGTAGTCTACAAAAATGTCTGAAATTTGGTCACAAATCTTATCTGGATGGTAAGGTGTGACGCTTTCCGCTGTGAATAGCATAATGAAAGGTCTAAAAAGTAAATTGTTAGATTTATGATATCACAAAATTTATTAAACTTGTACTTCCTCTTTCTCGGTAAAAACGCGTCCATTTTTCCACTGGCCACGGTATAGAACTGATTTCCCTGCAATCTGATGGAATTCAAACTGGGCATATCTGCAACCTAGCTCTAGCTCAAATGGCTCGCCGGAAAGGTTTACGATGGGTGTTACGAAATTTCCGGAAAAACCAGGATCAGCCTTGTATCCGAGTACCATAATTCCATTTGCAAGTATATTGTATCTAGCAACGAAGCGCGCAACTAGATCATCTGGAACGGTCAGAATTTCTATTGATTTGAACTGATAGTATTGCATTGGCTTTAGAGTAAACTTTACACTTTTGCCGGGTGTGTACTCTGCCACCTTTTTATGATCTTTTGTCTTTCTTGTCTCTTTGTATAGAAATGCCTCCGACTTCGGTAGCATTTCCCAAATCTCGCCTAGTCTGATGTCAACAGCTGCGCCTTCGGGTTCGACTAATCCATCTCCATTGCCAACATCACGGTTTGTGATAATATTTCGTTTTAGGACTTCTTCTATTGAAATGATCATTTTATATTAGTACAACAATAATAATTTAAGAAAACGGGTCCCCATTTCGTGGGAGATTTAATTAATTTTACCACATTAAATCCTGCGTAGTGTTCATTCTAAAACATATTCCCAACCAGGTTGCCATTTGCCAACTTTTCGCCAATCAGTAGCAAATGCTTGCTCCCACGTTAGACCCTTTAGAAGTACGTCCAAGGCTAATTGCGGAGCTTTATGTCCAACAATAGCGATAGTTTTGCCGTCATAATTCTTCTTTAAATCATCTAGGAAACTACTTATGCGTGCTTTAACATCCTCATAGCATTCACCTTCTGGGAATCTATCTGTTATGGACTTTTCTTGCAAAGGTTCGACCATTTCGGAACTTTTTGCATTGTATTCACCATAATTACATTCCCGTAGTCTTTCATCAATAATTGCATCCTTGTTAAACATTATTTTAGCTGAATGAATAGCTCTTTTAAGATCTGAACAAAAAATTGCATCGAATTTTCTATCTTTTATAAGTTCGGCAACATCTTGGGATTGTTTTACTCCAAGCTCCGAAAGATCAACATCCTTCCATCCTGAAGATAAATGTTTTTCATTATCGATCGTTGTACCATGAACAAAATATGTAATTTTGACGGCCATATTAAAAATAATTAAAATTTAAATTGTCTTGGTTCGGAACAATCACTTAAACGTATTTGAATTTGAAAGTCCTTACTTAATCTCTGCTGGGAACCTTTCTATTATACTCACGCTATTTTGATCTTCTAAAAATTCCCTAGCCTTATATAAACTCTCTCCATGGTCGAAAGCCATTTCTTCCATTGGGGGCAAGTTATCAAGCTTAAACCATTTTAACTCTTTAACTTCTTCATTTGAATTATCTTTTATTGATACAAAATCTGCAATCAATACAAAGGTGATATTTTGCCTATCTTCACCTGGTCTATAGGGGTTATCAATGATACGAAAAAGTCTAATATTATTAATTTTGCACCTCGCCTCTTCCATAGCTTCCCTTTGGAATGCTTCTAAGATCGTTTCATCCCTATCTAGGAACCCACCAATAAGTCCCCATTTGCCAGACTCAAGCAAGGGCTTGCCGTTATAACTACCTCGTTTGCCTAATAAAATTTCGTTTCCTCGAAGGATTATTCCATCAACTGTAACGTGTCGTAAACTTGTTAAGGGACCACTTTCAAAGGTACATTTAATCATAGATCACTGAATAATCAATCTTTTTATCAATTTCTTTTAAGATAATAGGAATTCTTTTTAAAGAACTTTGAATGTCATTATCATTAGGGAATTTATAACAGACTAGTTTTTCAGGCAAAACCCAAATGTAATCTGAGTGCTCATTGCTTAATTCCACTTTTCCTTTGGCTGAACACAAATAAATGTTTCTAAAAATCAATGGACAATCCCTAATTGTACTTTGGATCCTTGAAGTGCTTAGTGTTAAAAGTATCCTTATCAGGATAAGTCCTGACTCTTCTTTAATTTCGCGGGCAATTCCATTTATTAAGCCTTCATCAGATTCTAGTTTCCCGCCAGGTACATCCCAAAACCCAGAAAAAACATCGGCATCCTTCCTTTTTAATATTAGAATTTTCCCGTTTCGAATAATGAAAGCTTTTTGACCAAAAATGACGTTGTTGAATCTATTCATATTTTCCGATCAAAACGACATAATTTTTTCCATACTTCTTTGCGCACTTGGGGCATGTTGTGTACCACATATACATATTCTTAATATCTAATCCTTTATTTTTGACAAATGAATCGAAATCTTTTGTCCATTCGCCAGTTTTTTCGAAACCGCCTTCATACGTTTTGCTTATGTACTTCCCGCTAAGTGTAACGTTTTCTGCTCCAGGGATCTCTTTATCTACTGCTAAAAGTAGGTTCATCGACCATTTTGATCTGTGTTCGGAAAGACATAAATAATCGGGGTTTAATGCTCCGGAATCTTTCACTTTTTTGGTTATTCTGGTCATCACGGATCCAAAATTTAGTGGTATATAGAACAATGTAAAAACCTTATCGGTAATAAACTTTTTATTGTCCCATCCAAAAAGCTTGTCATCCCATAAGGATGGATTGAATTCGGGGCAACACTGCTGATTTTGGGATTTGTTCTCCATATTAGTATTGAATAATAATAGTTAATGTTATCAGACAATCAAAAAGGCGTCAAAACCACCTGTTTTTTATATTTACGATAAAAGGCAAATAAGATCACCTCAACAATCAGCCAAATTATAAACAAGAAAACTGACAACATAATGCCTATACTATATTCACGGTAGCAACCACCTATCATTTGATTCTTTAACTTATCAAAACCGTCCCAACAAATAACTGGAGAATTAAGAATAATAAAAGCTACAGATATAACAAAAACAATAAACCATAAAACACAGAGAGTTTTATATACATGAGCTTTCTTTAAATTGGACATCGGATTTTAGTTTAAGTTTCTAATCATAATAATTCTACAATCAATACGAAATTGAGACAAGCGAGTAATACGAGATACCTCACTCTTCAATCAAAGAATCCAAATCCAATTCTAAATCAGCCATTTTTTCTTCGGAAACAACTTTTATTGTTTGAATGGGACACCCAAGTCCGGAAAACCAACAATGCAATTAGATATTAGCACGAGCCGGAGATAGAGACAAATTTGATAGCATATTTGGCATAACTAGGTGCTATCAAAATCCTGAATCTAGGAATATAACATAAAAAGTGATAGAGATATAACTATCAGAATTCCAGTAACCTTTTTTTTGGTAATTTGTTCTTTTAAGAAAATTCCTCCTAGTAACAATGTGAATACTGGGGTGATATTAGCCAAGGTTGAAGTGACTCCTGAGTCGCCTTTAGTGAGCGCATAGTACATTAATACCCAAGTTGCAATCACAATTAATCCTCGGACAACAATTAGTCGATAATGTCGTGACTTTAATTCTCTGAGATTTGGCTTTGCAATAATTAATGAGATCATACCAATAATTGTTGCTCGAAACATATAAAGAGTAGGCGCATTGATAACCCCCAACTCTGTTAACAATATCTTGGAAGGAATTGAAGAAAGTCCAAAACAGGCAGCAGCTAAAACCGCTGGAATTAATGTTTGTTTACTAAAACGTTTAAAATCTTTAATGTCAGCAGTGGTTAAAGCAATAGTGATCATAATTCCAAAGGCCAAAACTAGACGCATGATCGGGATATTTGTCCCAAGGATTAAAAAAGACCCAATAAATGCAAAAAACGGGGATATAGATAAAAGCGATGTTGCTATGCTAGCTTCGGACTTTTCAAACACCTTAAAATAAAAGTAGTTCCCGACTGCATCTACTATAGAGATTAGGTAAAGTAAGAAAATTGCTGCCCATGTTGGGGTAAAAAAATAAAATGATGGGGAAAACACAAGTAGGACTGACCCCATAATTAAAAAACTTAAACCTGAGACTTTTGTACTATCAATGTCTTTTAGTAATACTCGTGCGAAAATATTCGCAATCGCTCCGAAAAAGCCGGACATTATTGCAATCACTCGAAAATCTAAGGCTAGAAATTGTTCTATCACAATTGCAAAGCATGACAAATTATATGGAAGGAGTATAGTATAAAGCCTTATTGACCGGATAGAATGGTCATTTAATAAGACATCGTTTGGCAAAAGCCTTATTCAGGTGTATAATTCTAGGTAGATATAATAACCACCATACCGGTCGTCATGGAAAAGCTAAACAATAGACAAAAACTTTCTCAATTCCTTACAAAATTAAATTTCGAGCGAAATGAAATAAGCATCTATCTCACACTCAATAACTATGGAGATATGACCATTGCAGAGATTAATAAAACAAGCGATGTGCCTCGTACAAGTATTGTGAGAAACCTAGAAAAATTAATAAGGAAAGGCGTAATCTCAAAAGAGACAAAAAATGGACAAACTAAATATAAAGCCGAATTACCAGAGAATTTTCGATCATTGATACTTGAGGAAGAGAATATTTTGCAAACAAAACTTCTTAATATTAGTTCTGTTCAGGACCAGCTAAAAAGTATCATGAAAATATTTAAAGAAGAAAGAAATGAGGGAAAAAATGAGGATGTCGAAGTAAGATACTATGAAGGGAAAAAAGGATTTATAGAAGCAAGTGATAGAACCTTAGATTTTGCCGGTGAGGAAGTTCTTTTCTATTCCAATCATGATAAGTGGCGCCTAATATATGATGTTGAGTATGATTCGAAATATTATATTCCTAAAAGAGTTGCCAGGAAAATAAGAAACAGATCGTTAGTGCTAAGAAACAAATTAGGTAGGCAACTTAAGGAGACATCTGGTGGTAAATTAAGGGAAGTAAAATATCTACCAGATACATTCGACTTTGATACTACCTTTATTATTTATAGGGATAATGTATCTATTATGATTTCCGATAAACCATATATAGCAATTAATATCAAAAGTAAGGCTGTCTATAAAACATTCAGAAATTTGTTTAACAATTTATGGAGTATGGTTGGTGAAGAATAGATTGTTGTTAACAAAGTATCTTCCCTGCATCTTTTCCAGGCGTTAGGAAATAAACATTAGTAACTTTTATCTCAACCACTCCTTTTGGTGTTCGACCAGGATTTTTTTGTTGTATGAATTGTTTTCCTAAATTGAAGATTTTCCCGTTTGAATAATATATTGCATCGCCTTTGATTTTATATCCTTCTTCAGTCTTCGAATCCCAAAATGACAGGCAAACTTTTCTGTTTTCTATTACATTTTGTTTAGTAGTTTTAAAAAAATTATCTAATAATATAATTGTTTCATCGTCAATAATTTTTTTCCAAAAAACCACATTGACATTTGGGGTATTCGTTTTATCTGACGTACCAAAAGCGACTAGTGCTGTACGATTAAATAAATCTTTGACCTGTTGTGATATTTTCATTATAAAAAACTAATATTTAAAGTTTATAGAATCGGGACACTTAAGTCTGGAATCTAACTGTAATTATATACTATTTTAACACTAATAAGCCTATCCATACCTTCTTTCTTGGATCATTGATGTAATATTTCTGCTTAAATTTGAATCTTTCTTTTTGTAAGGAAGAAAGAAGTTCTTCTTCTGTCCAATGTTTTCTATATCTTTTCCATTTACCATTTGGAAAAAAAGAATCCTTCTTTACTTCCAAACCTTCGGTACTTATGTTTGATAGAGTTGTGCCTATGAACAGTGCTCCATCATTATTAAGAAGTGCATTCATTTTCCTAAGAACTAGCTCAGCGGCTTCTTTTGGGAAGAGGTGTATAAAAGCCATGGCAAATATTGCGTCAAATTTGTGTTTGAATTTATATTTTAGGAAATCACCAGTAATTACATTTGAATTGGGATTTCTATTCTTAGTATATTTAACCATTTTAGGTGAAATATCAATAGAGGTTAATTTAAATCCTTGTTGTGATAGCAATTCGGTAGCTAAACCTACGCCACATCCTATATCTAAAATTTCTTTTCCTGTAGTAATATTGGGCGTAAAAAAATTAATAGCTTTTTTAGTTGAATATAAGTATTTGGAGACATTATTCTCGTATGCATCCGCAAGGGATTCGTAAGTAATTGTGTTATCAACTATATAGTCCATATTAATGTTTAATCAGGTATTTCAAACCAATTTGTATTTGTGTTTATACTATCCTTAGTAATAAAGACAGAAATAATATTGTTAATTGGAAATTCCTTGGCCGGGAAACTCATTTGTGCTTTTTCGAATTTTTTTAACAATAAATCGTACTCACCAGTTTCGTCAAAACTTATTGTTGCTTTGGGATCACTTAATTCAGCAGTTAAATAGTCGATGGGAACATGCTTACTTAAATCCTTACCAAAAACTTGTATGTCTTCTTCGAGAAAGAATGTAATATAAGTTCGGACCCGAGAATTAATATGTGTTTTTAGGCTATTTATAAAGGACGAATAATCATTTATTGATAATGGGGTAGAAAGTTTAAGTTTTATAAAAAAAGATGTATTTTCCATATTTTGATTATTTTCGCTAATCCTTCATTGTCGAACTTTCGTTCTCATGTTTTTTGTCTTTCCGTCGCGCCAAATAAAAAAATTATTTGGCGCGACGGAAGGGGCGAGATTCGAACTCGCGGTGCCCTTGCGAGCACACTGGTTTTCAAGACCAGCTCGTTAGACCACTCTGACACCCTTCCACGCATGATTTTACTGGATAAATATATCATCAAAAGGGTGTTTTATCAATCCGTTTTAAGGGGGCTCTGTTAGACAAGAAGGTAAAACTACAGGATGCATAGTATTTATTATGACAACTTCGTTATTTATTCGGTATGGAATCATACAGTTTTCCCCCACCCTTTCGGGTTATAAAATGTTATATTATTATGATAAAATAGAACGTGGCATTAACACCTTATATATACTAATGGGTTATTCAACAAAAATTAGATTAAAAAAAGATAAATCCTCGCGTGCGGGGAGTAAAATTTACTCATCAAAGTCTTGGCAAAGCTCAAAAAAGAATGCGAAAAAGAGAAAATGGAAAAGACTTAATTTAGGTAGGTTCAAAAAGGCATTTTATTTTGGTGGCGGTGTTTTAGCGATACTATTATTCGTTGGTTTAATATATGGATTTTCGTGGATTCAAGCCTTAACAGAAAGTCTACCATCTATAGATAAGCCTTTTGGTACAAAAGCAGTTGCGACTGAGATCCTAGATAGAAATGGCAATCTACTATATAGAGTTTATGATGAAGCAGATAGGGATCTTGTTGCAATTTCAGATGTGCCCTTTTTAGTCAAATTAGCCGTAATTACAGCCGAAGATAAAGACTTTTATAAGCATGGCGGAGTTGATGTGATGGGTTATATTAGATGTGCCCTTAAAATATTTGGATCGGCTGGGGCTGATGTTTGTGGAGCTAGCACAATAGACCAGCAGCTTATAAAGCTAACATCAACAGGTAATATGGATAGATATACAAGAAAGGTTGCAGAAGCAATAATGGCTTTGCAAATGGAGAAGAAATACTCAAAGGATCAAATCCTTGAAATGTACTTAACCGTGGTTCCAGAAGGTAGTAACATATATGGTATAACAAGAGGCGCAAAAGTGTATTTTGGTAAAGAGTTAAAAGACTTAACTCTTGCTCAAATGGCGATTTTAGCGGCTATTCCTAATAATCCAAATAACCTTTCCCCAAGAACGGCTCCTGCCGTAGAGGCTGTAAAAGAGAGACAGCTTTACGTTCTAGAGGCGATGAATAAAAACATTGACTCTATTAATGCTAGGTATAGAGAGGAAACGGGCAAGAATGAAGATATACTTACCAAAGAGATGATTGAGCAAGCTAGGGCAGAAGAACTTGTTTACTTACCTTTTAGTGATAAAGATAAAATTAAAGCTCCTCATTTTGTGTTTTATGTGCAAAAGTTACTGCAAGAAAGAGGCTATAACAATGGCGTGCCTTATACCAGAGAACAATTAGAAACCAGTGGTCTTAAAATATATACTAGTCTTGACTCCGATTATCAGGCAATTGCTGAGGAACAGGTTAGGATAGGTGTGGATAAATATGGTAAACCGGTTGGAGGTGAGAACGCTTCATTGGTAGCCTTAGACCCCAAAACAGGTGAAGTTTTAGCTATGGTAGGATCTAAAGATTACTGGGGTGAAGAAGTGCCAAAAGGCTGCTCTGGGAGTAATTGCAAATTCTCAGGCAAAGTAAATATTGCAGAGACTTTACAATCCCCCGGTTCGTCTATGAAGCCAATGTTCTATTATTTAGCTTTTCAGAAAGGAATTATTTCTCCGGGGTCAATAATTCCTGACTTCCCTATTAAAATTGGAAATTACAAACCAAAAAATTATGAAGGAGGATATTATGGACCAAACACTGCTAGATATATGCTAAAGGAGTCTAGGAATATTCCTCCTATATATTTGGTCAATTATATGGGTATAGAAAACTCGTTAAATTTGTTAAGAGACTGGGGATATACTTCTTGTTTGGATACGAGTAAGTTTGGGGCGGCTATTGCGATTGGAGGATGTGAGATCAAGCTTATAGAACATGCTCAGGCATATTCAGTATTAGCAAATCAGGGCTACTACACAGAGCATGAGGTTGTAAGAAAGATAGTTGATTCCAAAGGTGAAGTCGTTTTTGAGTACAAGCCTGAGCTAAAATTAATTGCTGATCCAAAAGCAGCATATTTGGTGAATGATATTTTGAATGGGCGAAAAGGTGGACCTGGTTGGTCCTTAAAGGGACGAGATGTTGCAGGTAAGACTGGAACGTCTGATGGTAACACGGAAACACTTTATGCAACTTATACTCCTGAAATCGTGGTTGTGGGATGGCTAGGAAACAATGATAATAACGCTAGATTATCAGGTTCGGCAAATGGATTTGGAACCGCTAGACCGTGGATTGCTGGGTTTTACCACAGAATCGAGGATAGATTAAAAGGAGAACCGTTTGTAAAACCCGCAGGGGTAATATCGTCTGCAAATTGTTCGGCAGCAGAAGGCGTAACTTGTACAGGTGGTGGTAGTGATCTTTCTATTGCAGGTTACAATGCACCGGGATATTTATATGCAAAAACAGCTGTAGTATGTGTTGATCAACCTGGGATGTTAGCAAGACCTATCGATATTGCATTGGGTAAATCCATAACTATCACTGTAAAGGAGATCAAAGCAGTAGATCCTAGTCTGCAAGGGCAATTAGATGCATTTATGACTGGCTGGTTTGCGGGACATTTGGACTCTCCATGGGGACCTCCTATGCCGACTACTAATTGTACAATAAACCGAAATCCTCTGGGTGAGGAGAAGCCTTGGGTTGAAGTCAGCAGTCCCCTTTTAGATGGTTTGTATTATAGGACAATGCTGGTTAAGGCTAATGGTTATTCGATTGCGGGTACTGTGACAAGTATTCAAATTACGGTAGGATCAGTATCTAGAACATTTACTGGGGCTACGGTTGATGAATCAATTGATATCTCTGCTCTTTCTGTGGGATCACATACAGTGACTATATCGGTTTTAGATAGTACAGGTTCTACTGGGACATCATTATTAAGTATTATGGTCTCAAGTCCTCCGACACCTACTATAACTCGTACGCCTGTTGTACCAACAATTACAGTTACACCTAAGCCGTCACCAACTTAATGGTTCTCTGATTGATTGTTTGCGTCGCGGAAAATAGCTTTTATGTCTTTTGAAAGTTTATCTGTGATTGATGCGATTATGGGGCTAATATCTTTATCGGTCAAAGTCTTATTGGTATCTTGAATCTCTATACTTATGGCTATGCTTTTCTCCCCTCTTTTTTTAGGGTTGGGAAATTCATCTAGAAATGAAATGTTCTTTATCAGCTCTAGGTCTAAACCCCTGATCGATTGAACGAGATCAATATATGGAATATTTGAATTTAACCAGAAACTTAGATCTCTATGTACAGATGGATAGATAGACAATTTTTTATACTGCTTATTTTTTTTATAAAATTTTATTAGTTGGTCTAAATCAATTTCCATAAAGGAAACTCGGCCTTGTATATTGAGTTTGTTTGCTAGCGAGGGTTTTAACTCAGAAATGATTCCAATCTCATTGTCATTTAAAGAGATTAATGCGGATCTGTTGTCATGGGAAATCTCTATCAATTGTTGTTGGGATTTCTTTGAATTTAGTTTTTGAGTCATTAAATCAACACCAAATTCATAGGATAAATTGTCTAGAATACCTTTTAATGTACTAAACTCATTAGCCGATTTATTATTATATGTCGTTATCGTTAGAGTCCATGGTTGTTCGTGAATTTTTTTCTCATCTAAACTTTTCTTTACTACCCTGTTTATTTCGAATATTCCAAATGAATGCTCCTTTTTTAGATTTGCTTGAATTACTCCCAATAAGCTAGGAACTAAAGTGTTTCTTACAATGCTTAATTCTGGCGAAATTGGATTTGAAATCTTTACATAATGATCGGGTTTTAAGCCGAGGCTGATCAAAAATGCAGGGTTCACAAAAGTATATGTTAGCACCTCATCCAATCCTTGTTGTGTAAGTAGCTTATTAACTAATCTATGAAAAATGCTGGTTATATTCGATTTGGGAGATATGATCGGCCTCGAAGGTAACGTGGGCTCGATTTTTGAGTATCCATAC
>Ga0209668_10000611_pt1 | contig 14775 bp, 14 predicted proteins | sample FrelakmetPLP11PL_FD_187150 | JGI IMG/M metagenome (GOLD analysis project Ga0209668, IMG submission 187150) | Freshwater lake sediment microbial communities from the University of Notre Dame, USA, for methane emissions studies - PLP11 PL (SPAdes)... | ecosystem: Environmental > Aquatic >... | reverse complement strand
TGGCCCTGCATGCGGTATACCCATCCCAGATTTCCCAGCACCATGGCCAGCCCTTTAAGGTTTCCGGCCGTTTCATTAAGGCTTTGGGCCGCCATAAGGGAATCCCTGGCTTCGTCATACCGGCCGCGGTTGCCAAACAATACTCCCAGCCGGGACCAGCTCTCGGCTTCAAGCTGCGGCCGGCCGGCCTTAGCAGCGGCCAAAGAGTTCTCCCGGTATAATTCCTCGGCCAGGTCCCAATTTCCGGTCAGGTCCAGCAGTTCAGACTTGCGGTGGATAAGGTGATAGGGATAAAATGCCTCCGTCGGCTTTGGTATGACTATCCATACAAATTGCTTCCTATGTTTGAAGGCCGGATTCATTTTCAGCAGGTCAAATGCAGGCAGGCAACGACCTTCTCCTTTTTGCCGGATGAATTATTGTATTCTTCCACGGCTTTTTCAGTGGGCACCACCAAAAGCCGGATGCCGTTACCCCGGCAGTATTCCTCCACCTTCTGATCCACCTGCATCAAACCCGGCAGGCCCTGGCCCACGATCAGGACATCCGGCTTTAGGGGAAAGACGCCTGTCAGGTCCTCCATCTGCAGCAGATGGCCTTCCTTGCGCCACCACTTGTCGTCGACATGGCCGGGATAGATGGTCAAATCGGACTTATACTCCTGGCCGCCGATCTTGATCAGCCCGAAGGAATAGCTTTCGATCTTCATGCTTAAAACCATTTGAGTTTTTCTTTTTCGTAACGGTAAAACCTTCCCAGCAGATGCAGGCTGCAGGCCCAGCAATACAGCCCCGTGAATACGGTCACTACCGGGCCGATCAAAGGTATTCCCCACAAAAGCAGGGCCGGCAGCGAGGGCAGCACCAATGCCCAGAACAGGAGGCAGAGCTTCAGGTAATCCCGGCCGCTTTTGACCATGGAATCCAGCACCTGCGAGGGCATCAGCGAGGGCCAAAGTTTTTGGGACATCACCATCATCAAATACGACATGGGAAAATACAACATTCCCAGCAGCAGGGTGAAAACTGTCAGGGAAACGGAAGGGCTTATTTTTTTCTGGGCGGTGGCCATGATCGTCATGATCAGGGGCATAAAGGACCACAAACCCACCGCCAAAGCCTTGAGAGCCGGTCCTATCAGGTTGGCAAAAACATCCCCAAACCCCGGCCAGTCGGGGAAGCCGGTTTTTCCCAGGGCCGTCCGCCAGGTGATTGAAGCATATAAACCCGGCAAAACCAGCAGCATGGCCATTCCCAGAAGCCCGCCGGCGATGCGGGACATAACGGTCAGGGCCAGGGGGGCCTGCCAAAGCACCGCCGAGAACAAATATTCAAACATCTTTCCCACGGCAAAAAATACGGCAAGCAGGCCCAGCATGAAAATACCCTGACGGCTGGACGGATAAAGCAAAGTGCTTTTCATGTTCCGCCAGAAAGGGATCTCCTTTTTATGGGCCTCCTGCCATTCCCGGTACTCATCCGGACCAAGTTCCATCGCCAGGGCCGCGATCACTGAAGTGTTTTCCGGTTCCAGTTCACCGGCCTTTAGGAGGTTATAACGGGCTTCTTTCGGCAGTCCGGCGCTTTGGGCGGTCTGGTATAGATCCAATAACTCGGCAGCTTTGGCCGTTTTGCCATCAAGGGACTCCTTTAACGAAAAGTATTCTTCGGGAGTGGCTTTGGCAGCCTCCTGGTTTTGGATTTTTTCCATTAGGATTGCAGCCTTGGTTTGCAGATTATCTCGTGGACCTTCAGGTCGAAGAAATCCTGGGCGTTGACCGGGGTCAGCACCACCGCGGTGTCGGCCCCGCTGCCGGTGCCCCCGATGCAGACCGCCTCCTCCTTGACCGAAACCAGCCCGGCGTCGGCCGCCATCATGGCGATCTCCAGGCAGACCTTGAATCCCTGGCCCATGGTCCGCAGGGTGTAGGCGATGATCTCGTCCAGCTGATAGGTCTTCAGCTTGAAGCGCACCGCCCGGTTCACACCGCCCAAAGCGTGCTGGCAGGTAAGGACCTTGGCCCCCAGTTTCTCCAGCCCGGCCTTGTTCTCTTCGGACAGTTCCTGGATGTCCTTGGCCGAGAAGCCGGTGGAATGCGTTACCGCCACTATGTTGAAGTCTTTGAGCAGTCTGGCGGCTTCCAGGGCTGTGGCCCCGGAGGTGGTGGCCACGATGATGGTCTTGATCCCCAGCTCCCTGGCCCTTTTTCCGGCCAGCTCCAAAGTCTTTGCGGTGTTGCCTGGGCCGGGCTTTTCAAAATAGACCTGGCTCATAATTTTCCCTTCAGCCTTTGGTTTCTTTTTTCGATCTCCCCCATGATCTCCTCGGCCACCTGCAGAGCCCTCAGACCGTCCCGGCCGCTTACCAATGGGATCGTGTCATTGATGATGCAATCGGCAAAAGATCCCAGTTCGGCCTTCAGCTGTTCGACCTTGTCGATCTGCGGTTCGATGAGTTCCATTACTTGTGAAAGATCGGACACTCCACGGGGATCACCCTTCAGCTTGTGGACCTTGACCCCGGGATTTAAAAAGTCCACGGTGATGTAAGAATCCTTCTGAAAGAACCGCATCTTGCGTTCCTTTTTGCCGGAGATGCGCGAGGCGGTAAGGCTGGCCACGCACCCGTTCTTGAACTCCAGCCGGACGTTGGCGATGTCCTCGCTGCCGCTAGCCAGGCTGTCGCCGATGGCCGAGACCAGCTCCAGTTCAGAGTCCACTAAAGACAGGACGATGTCTATATCGTGTATCATCTGGCTCAGCACCACCGAAACGTCGGTGTTGCGGCCGGTGTAGGTGGTAAGGCGGACGCATTCCAGGAACGCAGGATACTTGATGTACGCGGCTGCGGCCTTCAGCGCAGGGTTGAAGCGTTCGATATGCCCCGCCTGCAGCTTCAGCTTATTTTGTTCCGCCAGAGCTATCAGTTCCCTGGCCTGGGCCACGGTGGCGGTGATGGGTTTCTCCACCAGCACGTGTTTTCCAGCCGCCAGGGCGTCCATGGCGATCAGATGGTGCATTGTGGTGGGAACGGCGATGCTGACCGCATCCACCTGTTTTAGCATATCCTTGTGGTCGGCAAAGAAGGGCACCTTGTGCCGGGCGGCGATCTCCCGCCCCCGCGCTGGATTGATGTCGGCCACCCCGGCCAGTTCGGCATTGGGCAGTTCGGTGCAAACCCGGGCGTGGTGCTGGCCCAGGCTGCCTACTCCGATGACGCCTATCTTAAGCTTAGCCAAATGTCATTCCTTCCTGTCAAAGATTTGGGTATATCCGGTAGCTGGCCGGTCAGTTCTCCCATTTTGCGGCCTTAAGTTTTTTTGCTTTCTCCTGCTCCACCTTCTGCTCGATCGCCACCTCCGGCAGGGCGTTGGCATCTCCGGCCAGCACCTCGTCCAGCGCCCGGTCGTACCCGGCCCGGTCTTTCACCTCCGGGTAATAGTTCTCGGCCATCAGCACCTTGGTGGCCAGGTAGGCCGGCGCCAGCGCTATGGCCTCTTCATAGTATTGCTTAGACTTCTTCATGTCGCCGCCCGCTATGCCCGGGGCTATCGCGTAGAAGGCCCCCAGCCAGCGGGCCGGTCCGCCGTAATAGTAGGCCTTGTCTATGGAATACAGATAGATGATCATCTTGCGGGCCTGCTTGGCTGGTCCCAGCTGCTTGAGGATGTTGCGCATCTTCCCCCACTTGCCGTAGCAGGTGGCCGTCCAGAAGATGCCGCCGGCGAATTCTTTGGGCACGCCGTTGATGGCGTCGCCCATGCCCTTCTTTTCTACCTGATAGCGCTGTTTGAACCCCGGGTCGTAGCACAGCGCCTTGAGCCCCCACTCGTAGCCGGTGTAATAGTCCTTGGATCTCTGCTCCCCTTGCTCAAAGGCATCGGCCAGGAAATAGTAGGCATAGGCCAGCCGTTCGGCCAGGGCGTAGCCGGGCTCAGACCCGTAGGCCTGCTGGTAGGCCTCTATGGCCTTTTTCAGCTGGGCCGGTTCCCCTCGTTTTTCCCAGTATTGTTTGGCTTCGTCAAAGCCAGGCTGGGCTTGCAGCACCGAAGCACACAAAGCCAGGATCGCCAGGACAATGGTCGTTTTTCTCATGATCTTACCTCTCTTGTTGATCTGTTTAATGCTACTTTTCAGGGCTGGTCAAATAGAACTTCTGTTTTGTCATCCGCACCATAAAGACATCTTTACGCGAAGGATCGTGTTCAAAACCAATTGACAGGAGCGCCCTCTGCCCGGCGGTGTTTTCCAGCGCGATCGGATCGGCCATCACCTCGCCACCAAAGCCGCTGAAATAGTATTCCAAGATAAGCCTGGCCGCCTCAGGACCGTAGCTTTTGTATCTGTGGCGCGCCTCGATCTTGAGGTTGAATTCCGCCGTTTTCGTGCCGGGGTCAAAACGATGAAAGCTGGCCTCGCCCACCGGAAGGTTCTCCCGGTTGACGATCAGAAAATAGCGGTCCCCGGGCGAACCGGGATCTACCATTTTTTCGAACCAGCGCTTCGCCCTTTCCCCGTCCATCACGATCGGCCCGCCCACATCCTTCATGGTATCAGCATCGGCCCACAACTTTTGGATATATGGCAGGTCTCCCGGACCAGGTTGCCGCAGGCAGACATTGCGTGATCTGAGTACTAAATCCTTTTCCACCGGATCCACCTCCTATGATAATAATATCCTAATAAAACGCCTTTGTAAAGCAAAAAAAGCCCCCGGAGCGCGGGAGCTTTTCGTTAGGAACAGAGGGCTTAGGCCCAGTACTTATCGATGTAACAAAATTCGGCAAAAGGCAGCCTGGGGGGCCGGACGGCCTCGCCCGCGGCCTGGTCCGGGCTCAGTTTGGGGCTTATTTTTTCATCGTGCTTCCCCACGTTGATCAGGGTAATGACCGTCATATCTTCCGGTATCCCCAGAGCCTCCCTCACTTTGCCGGGATCGAACCCGGCGATGGGATGGGCCACCAGTCCCAGCTCGGTGGCCCGCAGGATCAGCGACATCACCCCCAGGCCGGCGTCGAACGAAAAGTACTCCCGGCCGTCCTTCATGACGCAGTCCAGTTCCTTTTTGCTGAACACGGCAATGATCATTGAGGCTTCCTGCGCCCAATCATTTCCTTTGGACAGGGCCGGGCGCAGTTGTGACAAAGCTTCCCGGCCGTATACAAAGACGAACCGCCAGGGCTGCTTGTTGAAGCAGGAGGGGGCCAGCGAAGCGGCTGTGGCCAGGTCCTCCACCAGTTCCTTGGTTATCTGGACCGGGGCCAGCGAGCGGTAGGCCCGCCGGGTCTGGATGGTGGTCTTGACGTCCATGGTTTTATCCTTTTTGAATGGTGGGGCTGTTGTTGGCCCGTGTACCAATATACCCCCAATCCGTCATTATTTCAAGCCCGGATGATGCTTTTTTGTTGACAGCACCGGGCAGTTGCTATAAAATAATCACTTAATATGCGCATATGCCTTATTCCTTTAAAGACCGAAGCGCGATCGCCGTCGGTAAATATTAAGACGCTGAAAGACAGTTTGACACAGGCAATGGTACAAAAGCCGGATCTTGTCTGCTTTCCCGAATGCACCCTTACCGGTTATTTGTGCGAGTACAATGATTTCGCCAAATATTCTGAGAAAATTCCCGGACCGGCAACAGTCATGATAAGCAGTTTGGCCCGGGAACATTCCGCGTTTATTTGCGCCGGTTTCATTGAATCCACCCCCATAGGCACGTTCAATACAGCCGTTCTGTTTGACAAAGATGGAGAAATGGTTCTCAAACATCGTAAAGTCTCAGAAAAACCCCCTTTTCTTAATGGCGCTTCGGTTGATTTTGCGGATACCGAATTGGGGTGTATTAGCATACTGATATGCGCCGACCTGTTTGATAAAACCGCCATAGGTCTAATCGCTCCCTCGGTTGACATAATTATTGTGCCCATGTCCCGCGGCTTCGATGCTCGATCGCCTGATGCAGAACGGTGGAACAAGGAAGAGAAGCGGGCTTATGTTGAAGCGGCCCAGGCCACCGGCAAGAAAGTCATCATTGTGAACGCCTTGGAGTCAGGCACCGATGGTCCCGCATTCGGCGGTGCACTGATTATCGGGAAGCAAGGAAGACTGCTGGCCGAGTCAAAGCACGGCACAGATGAAGTATTATTCTGGGATATGCCCGGCTTGCTGGCGAACCCGGGCTTGATCAGAAAATAACTTGTACGGACACGGCATATCATATCCCAATAATGTAAGGGCAATTCATGAATTGCCCCAACTATAAACCAAGGAGCCCAACATGTCCATCTGGCAACTTCTGCTGACCCTTCTTCCCATCGCCGTCATATTGGTGATGCTGATAGCCTTCAAGCGCCCGGCCGACCAGAGCGGCCTGGCCGGCTGGCTGGCCATCTCCCTGGCGGCCTTCTTTTTTTTCAACACCTCGTGGGAGGTCATCCTGCGCTCCACCGGGGCCGGCATAATCCGCTCGTTCTCGGTCTCGCTGATAGTGGCCGCCTCTCTGCTGCAGATGGCGGTGATGGAGAAGACCGGGGCGCTGAAAAGGGTGATCATCTTCATCAAGACCCTGGCCGGGGGGAACCAGGCGGTGCAGATCATGATGATCAACATCGGCTTCGGCACCCTGATGGTGGCGGTGGGGGCCACCCCGGTCTCCATCCTGCCCCCGATCCTGCTGGCCATGGGTTACTCTTCTTATGTGGCCATCGCCCTGCCCTCTATCGGCTACGACTCTCTCTGCACCTATGCCCTGCTGGGCGCGCCCATCGTGGTCTTCGTGGACATCGCCAACAGTTTTCTGGGAAAAGGGAACGAGATCGGGCTCCGGCAGGCCGGACAGGTCTTCTTCATGTTCCTGCCGGTGGTATCAACGATGATCGGGTTCTGCATGCTGTGGATCGTGGGCAAATGGCAGGCGGTGCGCAAGGGCTGGCTACCCTGTCTGCTGACCGGAGGGGTGATCGGGGTTGTGGCTTATTTCACCAACCGCTTCGAGAACCTGGTGGTGCTGACCGGTGTGCTGTGCGGGCTGGCGGTGATCGCCGCCATGGCCCTCTACCTTAAGGCTTCCGGGAAAAAGATCATCGACCGCAGCCGGCTGAATGCGGAAGAGCTGGAGTTTGAAAAGACCTATCCCCTGTGGAAGGCCTTTTTACCCTGGCTGATACTGGTCGTGCTGATCCTGGTCCTGAACATCCCCAAGGACAGTTTCAATTTCCTGTACCGCACCCTCAAACTCCCGATAACCGGACTGACCGCCGACGGCAAACCGCTTGACACCCGGGCCCTGTGGCAGGCCTATACCTGGATCCTGGTCAGCACCGCTTTGGCCCTGCCTTTCCTTAGGCCAACCAAATCCCAAATAAGGGAATCGCTGAAAATATGGCTGAAAAGGGCTCCCCGGCCGGTGTTCGCCGCCGCCATCTTCTTCGCCATCGGCGAGATCATGAACATGTCGGGATATGATATGAGCATCGGACAGTTCGCCGTGCCCAGCATGATAAAGGTGCTGGCCGACTATTCCACCCAGGTCTTCCGGGGCGGCTACGGCGCGGTGGTGTCCTTCATCGGTCTGTTCGGAGGTTTTTTGACCGGCAGCGAGGCCTCGGCCATCGCCATGTTCGCCAAGTACACCATGACCACCGCCCAGAACCTAGGTCTTTCTCTGAAAGGCCTGATCATCGTCACCGCCGGGCTGGCCTTCGGCGGCGGGCTGGCCAGCGTGGTCTCGCCGGCCAAGCTCCAGAACGCGGCGGCCTCCATCGACAAGATCGGCGAGGAGACCAAGGTCTTCAAGGTGGCCTTCGTGTTTTCGCTGATACTGACCGCGGTCACTTCTTTGTTTGTAGTGCTTTTGCTGAAAATATACGGATAGCACTGATGCCCTGTCAGTATTTATTCCTCACTCAATGTCAAAAGCCCTCCTGTTTTAGGAGGGCTTTTATCGTCTGTTTTTACATTACCGTTTTAATGACCTCTTTGAACCACCGCCGGGCCCGGGCATCCTTGCGGCGCAGATCGGCCGGATCCTTTGTGTAGAACAATGTTTGAAGCTTGGCCGCCGCCCGGGGAGGCAATTCATAGTGCAGATAACGCCCCCGGAAATCATAATGGAACGGCCCGTGTTTCATCCTCAAGGCTTCCACCAGCATGTTCAGGGTCATGAAATAATTGTACTGGGCCTCGATGTAATTCTTGCGGTTAAGTTCCTTGGCCACGTAATTAGAGAACAGCTCAAACATGTTGATCAACCTGGCCTTTCGCTCTTTCATACCGGCCAGGAACTTTTTCCGGTCCAGCCGGGGCGGCACGCAGACACCGGCCTTGTCAAAATGGACCAGGGCTTTCCCGTGGATCTCGGTCTCCAGCAGCTTGTCCGGGCTGCTTTGGGGCATCACCCCCACGTCCACCAGCAGAAATTCATCGGCCAGGGCCAGCTTGTAAAAGGTGTGGATCATGTCCGGCCAGTTGGGGTGTCTGGCGGACAGCCTGGCGGTAAGGGGGGAGAGCTTTTTCAGGATCGCTTCCACCTCTGCGGCGGCCTGGGCGGCCTGTCCGTCCCTGGCGGCCACCATCAGGTCGATGTCCGACCAGCGGTCCGTCCGGCCAAAGGCGGCGGCCCCGCCCTCCCACATGGCCAGGATGTTCTTTTTGGGCTCCAGGGCCTGCCGGAGCGTTTTCAGGATCGCCTCCCGGCCCAGTTCCTTTTTCGCTTTCATTGTGCCTCGTGATATGAGTTTTGATTGGTTTTGACAGACGGCCAGGCTTCCTCCGACAGCAGGTATTGCAGGTTGCTGACCGAGACCACGTCGCTGATGCACTCCACGAAACGGATGTTCTCGTGGCTGGGGCTGGCCAAGGCGCCCCGGATCATTATGGCGGCAAAGCCCCGGTCCTGGGCACCCCGGTAGGTGGAAAGCACGCATTGCTCGGCGCAGTACCCGGCAATGAACAGGGTGTCTACATTCAGTATCCTCAGCCGTTCTTCCAGGTCGGTCTGATGGAAGGAATTCCCGTGCCGTTTGCTGATATGGATGTCGGTGGGCCGAGCGCCGATCTTCTCCGAAATATCAAACCCCGGCTGGCCCGGCGCCAGCCCTTCTTCCGGCATCAGGTGCTGGACGAAGATCACCGGCAGGCCGTGCTCCCGGAACATCCCGATGGCGCTGTTGACATAGGCCACCGACTGCTCCAGCGACTGGGAGGTTTGTTGGCCGGACGAGAAAAAGGCTTTTTGAAGGTCCACTATTAGCAAGGCTGGTTTCATGATCGTTCCCCTGAATGTTGGAAATTCAACAGTTATTTGAGCCTGGGCTACTGCTGCGCTTGAGCTTTCTGGCCTTATGCTTTGGTGGTCACCGAGACCCCTTCGCACAACAGCGGCGGGACCCGGGCCCCTTCAAAGGAAGGGTACAGCGTATCCCCCGCCTCCACCACGTTGGACAGGGTTTCGTAGATGTTGCCGGCCGCCATGGCGTCCTTGACCCGGCCCACTATCTGTCCGCTCTCCACATACAGGCCGGGACCGATGCCGATGGAGTAGTCCCCGTTGGGGATGTTGCCGCTGTGGGCTGAATATCTCAGAAATCTAATGTGCTATCTTTGTCGCGGCAAGGGGAAATATCTCGAACCGGTCGCCGCTGAAATCAGGACAGTTGACGGGAACGGTGATGCCTTCTTTTCCGGCCTCCTGGGCAAATTCGCGGTAGGCCTGACCTCCATCTCCGGCGTGCATGGGAAACACCGCCCGGGGCCGAAGTTTCTTTATCGAGTAGAACGCCCCCATGCGGACCGCCACCACGTCCCCGAAATTGCACCCGGTCACCGGAGTGAACAAAACATCTACCGGCCGGTTCAGTCCGGCCATAAAATCAATTTCTTCTTTATAAGCTTCGGAAAAATCCCTTTTGCGGTTGGCATGATCTCCGGGGTGGCAGATGGTGACGCCGTCGACCGTGACCAAAAACCCCTGCCCGCTGTCGTTGGACACGATGGCTGTGATTTCAGCGCCGCCGATATTCCGGCTCTCATGGGAAGCCAGCTGAACAAAACCATCCTTGTCTCTGGGAAAAAATCCCATCACATAGGTGATATCCGGCAGGTCTTTTTTCCAGTCGAATATGGCCGGCATGTAATGATCTCCATGGCTGTGCGAGGTAAATACAATAATCTTGACATCCTTCAGCTCGGCCGGAGAGATGGATCCGTTGGCCAGACCCGGGCTGTCGGATAGTCGGTCGCCTTTGAAATAATCGAACACCAGCAGATGGGTGCTGGTCCTTACGGCCCAGCCGCTGTGCCCCAGATACCAGACTATTGCCTGGCCATTTTCCGGGGTATTGAGCATTGGGGCTATTTTACTTTTTTTAGTGCCAGCCTTGGCTCCTTTTGCCCTTAATATGTTTGCAATGGAAGTCTGACCATAACCTATGGCATAATCGAGTGCAGTCTTACCGTATTTGTCCTTGGCATTAACCGCTATCCCTTTGTCCATCAACAGGCTGGCAATATCGCCGTAGCCCTTGATGGCAGTGTAGTGAAGCAGGTTCCGTTGGTTATCCCTGCTCCGTAAATCGATGCGCGCTCCAGATTCGACCAGAAAAGCAGCCAGCGTGGTGTTGCCGCGGTTGACCGAGATCGCCAGCGGCGTATTACCGTCGGTCTCGGCGGCATTAACATCGGCCCCCAGGCCAACCAGCGTTTTGGCGGCATCAAGGTTACCCTGTTGGCAGGCGTTATGGAGCGGAGTACTGCCATCATTGGACTTCTGGTCGGGGGGCACGCCGTGGGCTGCCAAAAAGTCTATCATATCCTTGCCGTAATCCCAGGCTGCTGTGTGCATCAGTGTCCAGGTGGCTGGAAAATCGCTCCGCCGGCTCAGGCGGGTCGATGCCCCGAGAGTTATCAGCAGCTTGACGGCCTCCGGCTGCCGGCGCTCCAAGGCCAGGGTAACGACGGTGTTCCCCACCCTGCTCAAGGTATCGTTGACATCGGCCCCCTGAGATACCAGAAATTCTATCATGGGTAATCGTCCCAAAGCTGCAGCATAAAACAATGGGGTTTCATTATCGTTTTCCCGGACGCTAAGGTCGGCTTTTTGGGACAGCAGGTATTTAGCCACCTCTACGTGGCCATTCCACGCGGCAAAATGGAGCGGCGTCAGCTGGTAGCTGGTATCCCGCTGACCGACCGGGGCGCCGGCGCCGATTAAATATTTGACGATTTCCAACTTTCCCTCAAAACAGGCCGTATGTAGTGCGCTCCGCCCGCGATTGTTGGGCGTTTCTATCACGGCTCTGTCCTTGACGACCAGCGCTTTCACCGTCGCCAGGTCGTCGGCCTGAATCGCAGCATGAATATCCGTTTCGACCGCCATGGCCGGCGTTACCGGTTGCAACAGCAATAACCAAACCAAGAAAAATATAGCTATTCTCATTTTCGGTCTCCTGATGATTTTTAATGGCTTATGAACAGGACTGTGCAGCATTTAATCATAATTATGCAACTGCGATAGACCCCTTCTTTTAGGCCTTGGTGGTGACCGAGACCCCCTCGCACAACAGCGGCGGGACCCGGGCCCCTTCAAAGGACGGATAAAGCGTGTCCCCCGCCTCCACCACGTTGGACAGGGTTTCGTAGATGTTGCCGGCCGCCATGGCGTCCTTGACCCGGCCCACGATCTGGCCGTTCTCCACATACAGGCCGGGACCGATGCCGATGGAGTAGTCCCCGTTGGGGATGTTGCCGCTGTGGGCCCCCATCACGCCTTCGATGATGATGCCGCGGTCCATCTGGGATATAAGTTTTGCCAGGGAGGCTGGGCCCGGCTCCACGAAGAGGTGCCCCAGGAACGGCCCGGGCTTTACGGTGACGGGGTCCCCGCCCCAGATGTCTCCCCGGTAGCCGTGGCCGGTGGAGGCGGCGCCCATTTTTTTTGCGTACTTGAGGTCGTAGAAAAATCCCTTCAACACCCCCTGTTCGATCAGGGAAAGTTTCCTGCAGGGCACCCCTTCGTCATCCCAGGCCCGGGCGCCGGGGTGGGCATCATTGAGCGGATCGTCGTAGATGGTCAGTTTAGGGCTGAATATCCTCTGGCCCAGCCGGGCGGCGTTGGGCGAGATCTTTTCATAGACACTGCGGCCGCTGAGCCCGCTGACGATGCGCCACAGCAGGGTGATCATGCTTTCCGGCATGAACAGGACCTTCATCCGGCCGCCCTTTGGCTGAACTGTCTTTTGCCCCTGCTTGAACAGATCGGTCATCTCGGCTATCAGGTTGTCCGGCATTTTTACCATGGCCCTGCTCCTGACCTCCCTGCTTATCCCGCTGCCCGAACCGGGGAAGATGATGGAACTGTATGAACCGGCTATGGAATTCCGCTGGCTCAGGTCGGCGCCCCTGCTGTTCAATACCCGCAGGGAATCCACGCTGACGTAGGCTCCGGCCATGATCTCTCCGGCGGAAGCGGCCTTGAGGATTTCGCATATCCGTTTGGCTTCGCCCGCCAGGTCTGCGCTGGACAGCTTGGATGCCGCCGGATCGTAGGTGGCCAGGCTCTTGCCAACCCTGGTATCCGGCAGACCGTAATGAGCCTCCACCCCTCCCCGGAGCGAATCCAGGGCGTTGTCCAACAGACCCTGCCGGTCCTTTAGGTTGCGGGTATAGGCAAACCCCAGCCGGCCGTCCTTGATGATCCTCAGCGAGACCCCCGACAGGAAGTTGGTCCTTATGTCATACAACTTGGCGTCCTGGAAGGACACCGAACTGGAGCTCTGCTCGGTCGAAAACACCTCGGCCTGATCGGCGGACTTTCTGGCCATTTCCAAAAGTTTTTCCATCAGATGCCCCCCACTATCAGGTTATCGATTATGATGTGCGGTCCGCCGTTGCAGGAACGGATGTTGCTCTGCCCCTTGCCGCAGCCGCCGACCTGTGAAAGCCTCAGGTCGCTGCCCACCGAGCTGATGTCCATCAGCGTCTGGTAAAGGTTGCCGGAGATGTTTATGTCCCGGACCATCCGGCCAAGCTTGCCCTGCCTGACCTCGTAGCCGTAGTTAGCGCCGAAGGTGAAATTCTCCCCCGAGGTCTGGCCGCCCTTGGCATCCAGCAGATACAATCCATCCCCCAGCGACTGGAGCAGTTCTTCAAATCTCTTTTCTCCGGGCTGGATGTAGATGGTCCCCATCCGCACTATCGGCGCATAGCGGTAATCCTCGGCCACGCAGTGGCCGCTTAACGGCTCTCCGAACTCGGCCGCCGTTCTCCGCGAATGAAGCCGGCCGGACAGCACCCCGTCCTTTATCAGTTGGACCGGACGCACCGCCACCCCTTCGTCGTCGTATTTGTAGAAACCCAGCTGCCCCGGCTGGGTGGCGTCATCGATGATATTCAGTATCCCATTCCCCAACTTGGCTCCCAGCATCATTTTTTCCCTCATGGCCGGCAGGGTTTCCACGATGTCGGCCTCGGAGAAATGGCCGAAGGCTTCGTGGGCAAAGACCCCGGCCAGGCTGGGATTGAGGATGCAGTTGTAGGAGCCGCTTTTCACCGGTTCGGCCGACAGCAGGTCCAGCACCAGTTTGGTCTTTTCTTCAAAATGCCTTTCCTGACCCCTGATGGCGCCGAAGCCGTCGCTGCCGCCTATGCCCACCCTTATGTTCTGGGTCAGGCTGCCTTCCTTGGCGGTGATCAATCCCCGGATGCTGGTGGTAAGCAGATCCTCCTGGATCCGGCTACCCTCGCTGTTCAGGTAGTATTTTTTCCGGTAGACCTCGCTGTAGGCGATGCTGGTGGTGACGACCTTTGGCTGGGCCAGCGGGATGTTGTTGTACTTCCTCAACAGTTCCAGTTTTTCCTCCATCGGGATCAGCCGCGGATCTTCTCCCAGCTTTGGGGCGAAAGTGTCCCGGACCGAACCGGCTTTGGCCATCCGGACCGGTTTTGCCGTGTTCCGGGAGAACAAGGAAGCGTTCTCAGCCGCCGCCCGGACCGCGGCTTCGGCCTCTTCCGGCCGGGTGAAGGCCACCGAGGCCATGCCGCCCCGGTCCAGGACCCGGACCACAAATCCGTCGCTGGCATTGGCCGACAGCGTGGTCAGCTCCTTTCCGCTGAAGCCGATGGCGGTCTCCTTCACCTCTTCATAGCGGATGTCAATGTAATCTGCCTTGGCACCGGCCAGCATCTTCTCCATTTTATCGAACATCGTGTCTCCCGTTTAAAAGTTTGGTGATAAAATATTCCGGGCGCTTTGGAAGCTAGAAATACAGCAGGTATTTGGCCTTGAAGGCGCTGATGGTGTACTGCGGCTTCATAAATCCGTAATTGTCCTGGGACTGGTAATCATTCAAGGCTACGTATATCCAGCTTTTGGGGGCAAAGTTCCAGGAGAAAAGCGCCCCCACCCGGTTGGAGAGATGGGTCGAAGACGCCAGGTCCGTCCCGGGGGCCGCAAAGACCATCTCATCGAAAGCCGAAAGGGTCATGGTGGGCGTGACCCTGAGGTCGAACCGGGGCCGGACCACCGACCAGCTGGCCAAAACCGTGTTGGTTGTATCCCACTCCATCCAAATGTTGGATGTCAGGGTCATGCTCAACGGAGAAATGATGGAATAGCTGGCCACCAGATAATTAGAGCCGTTATAGGCTAAAAATCCCCGCTGATAGTTGTATTCATAGGCGTAACGGCATCCGGCGTTCAGGTTGTTCCCGAACAGCAGGCCATAAGTGCTTAAATTCAAACTCCGGAAAAAATAGCTGGTGTCGGCTTCGTAGCCGC
>Ga0209668_10000610_pt1 | contig 14797 bp, 13 predicted proteins | sample FrelakmetPLP11PL_FD_187150 | JGI IMG/M metagenome (GOLD analysis project Ga0209668, IMG submission 187150) | Freshwater lake sediment microbial communities from the University of Notre Dame, USA, for methane emissions studies - PLP11 PL (SPAdes)... | ecosystem: Environmental > Aquatic >... | reverse complement strand
GAACTTCAGGAATATTGCGGGAATATCCGGGACCTCCGGTTAAAATACCAGGATCAGATTTCAATCTGGCTTGCGCTTGAAATGGATTATATTGAAGGCGTCAGCAAGGATTTCCAGGTCTTGAAAGATGCATGCCGGCTTGATTACACGATCGGATCGGTGCACCTGGTAAGGAATGGTGATGATAAAAGTTTATGGTTCATCGACGGGCCAAAAGTGGATTCGTACAATGAAGGCCTGGAAAATATTTTCGGCGGCGATATCCGCAGGGCAGTGACCACATATTATGAGCAGGTAAGTCGCATGATCCTGACACAAAAACCCGATATGATCGGCCATTTTGATAAAATCAAGATGCATAACCAAAACCGGTATTTCCGGGAGGATGAAGCCTGGTACCGTAAACTGGTCATGGATTTGCTGGATACTATTGAAAGTTCAGGGAGTATCATTGAAATTAACACGAGGGGCATCTATAAGAAAAGATGTGATGACCTGTATCCGGGTCAGTGGTTATTGAAAGAAATCCGGAAGAAAGGTTTGCCAGTGACGTTAAGTTCAGATGCACACCGCCCGGAAGAGATCGATGGCTATTTTACTGAGACCCTTGAAATACTGAGGGATATCGGTTTTAAATACCTTGTTTATTTTGAAGAAGATGGATGGAAGGAGCAGGCCATTTAATGCACGATGTACATTGCACTATACACGATTGGGAAAGGACGATCCTTCTGAAATCGTGCATCGTGCATCATCATTAATACGCCCATTTGATCCATATCGCTCCCCATGTAAATCCTCCGCCAAAAGCCGAAATGATCAGGTTATCGCCTTTTTTAAGCTGATTTTCCCATTCCCAGATGCAAAGCGGGATAGTGGCGGAAGTGGTGTTGCCATACCTGTCGATGTTGATCATCACCTTATCTTTGCTCAGGCCCATTCGCCTTGCAGTGGCGTCGATGATCCGCAGGTTGGCCTGGTGTGGGACAAGCCAGGCAACATCCTCCGGTTTTAAGTTATTTCTTTCCATGATCTCCACGGAAATGTCAGCCATTCCCACTACGGCAAATTTAAATACCGACTGGCCTTCCTGGTAGATATAATGTTCACGCTGGTCAATGGTTTCCTGCGAAGCAGGCTTTACAGCGCCGCCACCTTTCTGGTGAAGGTACTGCGTGCCTGATCCGTCGGTTTTCAGGATGGCATCCATTATACCAAATTCTTCTGTCGTCGGTTCCAGTAAAACCGCCCCGGCTGCGTCGCCAAAAAGCACACAGGTCGTCCGGTCAGTGTAATCGGTCATCATCGACATTTTTTCTGCCCCCACGACGATCACTTTTTTATGTGTACCGCTTTCAATGAATTTAGCAGCGGTTTGCAGGGCAAAAACAAAACCTGAACAGGCTGCGTTGATATCAAAACTCCAGGCATTTTTTAAACCGCACTTGTCGCTGATAATATTGGCTGTCGCAGGAAATGCATAATCAGGCGTAACCGTAGCACAGATAAGCAGCTCAATTTCTTCAGGGAGGATGCCAGTTTTTTCGAGCAGGCCAAGAACAGCAGGAGCGCCGATGTCGGATGTCCCTTTACCCGGTTCCCTCATTATCCTTCTTTCCCTGATACCCGTGCGGGACATGATCCACTCGTCATTGGTATCAACTATTTTCTCCAGTTCATTATTAGTCAGGATATAATCAGGCACCCAACCGTGAATACCGGTTATGGCAGCTCTCAATTTTTGCATGTCGGCAAGATTATTCTTTGTTGTTAAGTGAAAACTTCTGCAAAGCTTTTTGGATTTTAGATGTAAGCCCCACTTCGTGTACTTCTTTGGAAAGAAGAATCATATTTTTGACAGCGATGTTGTTAGAGATGCCATGACCAACAATGACGGTGGAATTAATGCCGAGCAGGGGAGTGCCCCCGTAATTTTCATAATTCATCCGGTCAATGTATTCATCGCGCAGGCCTCTCTTCACTAACATCCTGTAAACGGATTCCATAAGTTTAAGTACCACATTTCCGGTAAAGCCATCACAAACGATCACATCGGCTTTATCTTTCAATATATCACGCCCTTCAATGTTTCCGATGAAATTGAAATCTTTCGATTCCTTCATGAGTGCAAAAGAAGATTGGCAGAGGATATTGCCTTTTTCTTCTTCATGGCCAAGGTTGAGAAGGGCTACGCGTGGATTACCGATCTTGTAAATATGCTCTGCATAGAGTGAGCCCAGTATGCCGAATTGGTACATCACATCTGGCTTTGTGTCAGTAATAGTGCCCACATCCAGCAGGATAGAAATATTGCCATTTTCTTTTGGGACAATAGCAGATGTGCATGGACGGATAATGCCCTGGATAGTATTTACACTATACATGGAACCGACTACCATTGCGCCGCTGTTGCCTGAGCTGGAAAACGCATCAATGCCCCCGCTCTTGAGCATTTGAAAGCCCAGGGATATGCTTGACTTTGGTTTCTGGACAATGGCACGGGTAGGGTGTTCTCCCATTCCGATCACTTCGGGAGCATCTATGATGGTAAAAGTGCCCGGGTTTATGCCCGTAAGCTTAAGTTCTTCCAAAATAACTTCTTGCGGTCCGAATAAAACAATCCGGTCGTTGGAAGAGATTTCATTTAAGGCTAAACACGCACCTTCGATTATGGCTTTTGGGGCAAAATCCCCGCCCATGACGTCAAGTCCTATTTTCATCGGTAAGAAAGCTTGTGTAAGTTATTGCGGATTATTCCGCGGCTTTACTTACTACCAGCTTGCCCTTATAATAAAGGTCCCCGTCAACATAATAAGCACGGTGGTAAACATGTACTGCTCCGGTAACGGGACAAGTAGCCAGTGTAGGCTTTTCAATCTTGTCATGCGTCCTTCTCTTATCCCTTCTGGTTTTCGAATGTTTTCTTTTCGGGTGTGGCATATTAGTAATTATTAATTTTTTATTTCGTTAGGTTGATCTTTCAGTTTCTGAAGAGCTTCCCACCGGGGATCGATAGAATGTTCTTCTTTTTCAACGATATACCGGGTCACTTCAGGGTTGCATAGACTTTTGCCGTATTCGTCCGTGCCATGAACCTTTTTAATTGGAAGCATCAGGTGAATGTATTCATAAAGAAACTGGCTGATATCAAGTTCATGTTCTTTTTCTGTAATGACCAGTATATCTTCCGATTCCTCCATATGATCTGCGCCAAACTTCACGATCAGTTTTTGCTTTCCGTTTATCGGCTGATCAAATTCCTCGGCACAACGATCGCAGGGGATCCTGACCATCCCGTCAATGTCGAAGTAAAGGACCATCATGCGCAATTGTTTATCGAGCAGGCAATCCACATGAAGTCTTCCCTTTCTGATCTCCGAGTATTCAAAATGCTCAAAGAACTTGTCTTCAATCTCAAAGTTAAAAGTGTGATTTCCTAACTTTAACCCGCTGAAAGGGATAATGAAATGTCTAAGGTAATTCACTGAAATCCCTCATAAAAATTGGGGTGCAAATTTAAAGATATTATTTTGAATTACAAAAGAATAATTTGAATATCAAAATTGTTGGACCAGTCTTACCACCTCTAATCCCTGTCAATTTGCTTCAGCATATACCTGACAATCTGGTATTCATAGTATGAATAGAAATTTGGAAAAACTGGACATATCAATTACCTATAGAATTACTACTGAGCCATTCTAACTGCTCTTAATGTGTCTGATATATCAAAAGTCTATGCTCTGCCCATGTTGAAGCAGCCTGTCAACCTTTTATTTCACAAACAATTTGACCGTTCGCAAATCTTTATCGGTTATCACCTGAAGATAATATATCGAGCCGGTATTGGTATAAACTTCTCTGTCCCATGTAAAGTTATGATTCCCCTGGCTGAGTTGTCCTTCATAGACTTTACTCACTATCCTGCCAAGCAGGTCAACAATCCTTACGGTTGCCGCCGAAGTCTGATCCATTGCAATAACGATATTACAAATATTTTCAAAAGGATTTGGATATACACTCACTGAAAATAATTCCGAAGTTTCTAAATCTTCCTCGCCAAGCAGGATTGAAGTTCTGGTCTGGCATGGCCCCAGTTGACCCCCGTTATTAAGAATGGGAGGTACAGCCCTAGGGGGAAGGCATAGAGGGACGTTGGCATTATTAGTAACCTGGACCATATTCAACTTTTTCCCGCACCTGACATCACACACTTCAACTGTAACGACATCGGAATTTGTACAGCCATTTGCATCCGTGACGGTCAAAGTATATGTTGTGGTACTTCCCGGGCTGGCAACAGGATTGTAGATGTAAGGATCACTGAGCCCGTCTGGTGGACTCCATTCACAACTAACACCACCACTGGCATTGAGCTGGGCAGACAACGGCGGGTATCCGATATAGATCGTCACATCGTTTCCTGCATCCGCTGCGGGAAGAGTGTAAACGGTCACGACCACCTCATCGTCGTCTGTGCCACAGTCATTAGTAACTGTGACAGAATAAGTTCCTGAGGAGGTCACATCGATGGTCTGAGTCATGTCGCCAGTCGACCACAGGTAAGTTGCTCCGGGGAAGCCTGCATCCAGCGTTACGGTTACACCGTCGCAAACGGAAATATCATCTCCAAGGTCGACGACCGGAGGCTGAACACACGTTATAGTTATAGTGAAAGGTCCGGCTGTAGAGGAACTATACCCATAAACCCTTGCATAATACGTCTGACCGCCTGGGAGCTGTAAACAACTGATTTGGGACAAAAGACCACAAAAATCGTCATTAGTAAAGAGAAGCGCCGAGCCGCAAGCCGCATAAATGTCAAGTTTGGTATCCATAGAGGCACCAGCACACAATGAAACGGTTGTCATCATGTTGGCAGGTGTAGTAAAGGAATACCATACGCTCGCTCCAGCCACCAGGGTTCCGTTCACTGCAGGACCGCACACATTGCCATAACTAAATGCAGTAGAGCAATCAGCACCTGGAGCTGGGGGAGTGACATTCAGGGTAAAATCGATATAGTCAGGGGTTGGCCAGTTATCTGCCATGAAGTAATAAGTACCGGCAGCAAGGTTTACAATATTAATAGTCATAGGACCACTACTAGCAGTGGCATAAGCAATGTTATTGGTCGCATCAGGGCATCCGGAAAACAGGCCTATCCCCGCATACTGATATGTCCCGATGGGTGTTAATGTAATTTGCATAGCCGTTGTGGTAGTGACAACAAATTGGTAAATGATGTCCGGGCCACTGTCATAAGAACCTAAAACGGTGTTGGAGTATTCATTTCCCCTACCGTTGGTAGTATTCGTATTGGTATAAGGAAAAGCAGCCGGGAAGGTGACCACGATCGGATTCGTGCAATCGTCACCGACGGCTGTGCTCCCTTCAGGTGATAGTGGAAGCTCGACAACATTTTTTGTTTTTTCAATTGACATCTGTATTCCTTCAGATGTCATTTTCTTTCCTTGATTCTTTATGGTTTTCTCATTGCTGAAAACAGTAAAAACGCTTAAAACAAGACACATTGAAAGTAGTAACAGTTTTTTCATGGCTTTTGAATTTTGTTGAATTAATTGATTTGGTTTTCATTAACGAACAAGCGATCCGTAGAAGGTTAGCTTTTTGGTTAAGTATTTGACATGGGAAAGATACTGATATATTTAACAAAAGTCAATACTTATTTGATTTTTAAGAATGTAAGAAATTTGACCATCTCATGTGAAATAATTAACAAAAGGTTATTTTTGCAGAGCGCTTTTAAGATTGGAGATTTATAAATCGAACTATTATAACTAAAATTTAAAAAGATGTTTAATAAGATGATTGCGGCCATGCTGCCGTACCTCCCTAAAAGTTTTGTCTGGATATTTTCCAAAAGATATATTGCCGGAAAAAAGATTGAAGATGCCATCCGCGTGTCAAAAGAACTAAACAGCCAGGGGATCAGAATTACAGTCGACCTGCTGGGTGAATTCATTACCAAACTGAGTGAAGCTGAAAAGAATAAAGTGGAATACCTCAATATCATCGATACTTTCGTCAAAGAAAAGATCGATGGTAATTTTTCCCTTAAACCCACCATGTTCGGCCTGCTGATCGACAAAGATGTCTGCTATAAAAATATCAGGGAAATAGTTCGGAAAGCAGCTTCTTACAACAACTTCGTACGAATCGACATGGAAGATTCCCAGTGCGTGGACCTGGAAATTGAACTCTTCCGAAAGCTGAAAGCAGAATTTCCTGAAAATGTCGGATTGGTATTCCAGGCTTACCTGAAAAGGACCTTGAAGGACATAGAGAATTTGCTTGACGTTCATTCAAAAGAAAATCCAGTCAGTTACAGGCTTTGCAAGGGTATTTATGTTGAATCTCCTGAAATCGCTTACAAAAAATATGATGAAATCAACCGGCATTTCCTGGAAGACCTTGATTTCATCTTCAAACATGGGATTTATCCGGGCATTGCCACACATGACAAACCGCTCGTCGATGGCTCCTATAAGCTCATCGAAAAATATAAAGTCCCGAAAAACATGTACGAGTTCCAGATGCTTTACGGCGTGACGCCGGAACTCAGGAAATCCATCGTTGACAAGGGACATAACATGCGTGTTTACGTACCCTTCGGCGATCAATGGTTTGCCTATTCCACCCGCCGGCTCAAAGAAAATCCGAAAATGGCCATGCTGATAATCAAAGCGCTGTTCTTCAGGGGATGATAGAAGTTGAACAGTTGGACAATTAATAACTGCCAACTGTCCAACTGTCCAACTGTCCAACTTTTTCAGCTTTTGTATTGAAAATTAGCTAAGTTATCCTATCTTTGCGCCAAATTTTGAAAATACCCATGGAGAAAAAAACGATCGGAAAAATTGCCCAGATCATCGGGCCGGTAGTTGATGTTTCTTTTGAAGATGAAGCTCATCTTCCGAATATTTACGATTCCCTCGAAGTAACCAACGACAAGGGAGAAGTTATTGTCCTTGAATGTCAGCAGGACATCGGAGAAAATACCATACGCACTGTCGCTATGGACTCCACTGACGGGATGCGCAGGGGAATGGATGTAATCAGCACGGGAAAACCTATTTCCATGCCGGCTACAGAGGAGATACGCGGTCGGTTGTTCAATGTGATTGGTCAGCCAATCGACGGCCTGGGAAGTGTTTCGAGAGCAAAATTATATCCGATCCACAGGGATCCGCCAACCTTTGAAAACCTTACCACCAGGCAGGAAGTGCTATATACAGGTTTAAAAGTCATCGACCTGATCCATCCCTATGCAAAAGGAGGAAAGATCGGTTTATTCGGAGGGGCGGGCGTCGGGAAAACGATCATTATCATGGAACTGATCAACAATATCGCCAAAGTTTACTCCGGTATGTCGGTGTTCGGCGGTGTAGGTGAAAGGACCCGTGAAGGCAATGACCTGCTGAGGGAAATGATCGAGTCGGGCGTTATCCAGTATGGTGAAGAATTTTTGAAAGACATGGAGAAAGGCGGATGGGATCTTACAAAAGTCGACCGGGAAAAACTGAAAGATTCCAATATCACCCTGGTGTTCGGCCAGATGAATGAACCTCCCGGCGCACGTGCAAGGGTGGCCTTGTCCGGCCTTACCCTTGCTGAATATTTCCGTGACGGGGACGAAAAATCAGGTGGAAGGGATATCTTATTCTTCATCGATAACATATTCCGTTTCACGCAGGCAGGTTCCGAAGTATCGGCCCTGCTGGGACGTATGCCTTCTGCCGTTGGTTACCAGCCGACATTGGCCACTGAAATGGGTATCATGCAGGAGCGCATCACTTCCACCAAGCGGGGATCCATTACTTCCGTGCAGGCAGTCTATGTTCCCGCCGATGACCTTACCGACCCCGCACCGGCCACTACGTTTGCCCATCTTGACGCCACAACGGTATTGAGCAGGAAGATCTTTGAAATCGGCATTTTCCCGGCAGTTGATCCGCTGGATTCAACTTCCCGGATCCTGAGCGCTGAAATTGTTGGCGAAGAGCATTACCGCACCGCGCAGCGCGTCAAACAGATACTCCAGCGGTACAAAGAGCTGCAGGATATCATTGCCATCCTGGGTATGGATGAACTTTCCGACGAAGATAAGCTGGTGGTGAGCCGTGCCCGTCGTGTACAGCGGTTCCTGTCGCAGCCAATGCATGTGGCCGAGCAGTTTACCGGTGTCCCCGGGACCATCGTGCCGATTGAAGATACCATCAAGGGATTCAAAATGATCATGGATGGCGAAGTTGATGAATATCCCGAAGCAGCCTTTAACCTGGTAGGCACTATTGAGGAGGCGATTGAGAAAGGGAAGCGGATCCTGGCGGAAAACCAGTAAATAAGTCGGCAGTCAACAGTCAGCAGTCGGCAGTCAAAATATTAACGACAAATGACTACCTAATGACTACTTAATGACTACTTAATGACCACTAATTTATGAAACTCGAGATCATCACTCCCGAACAGACGCTCTATAGCGGCGAAGTTAGCCTGGTGCAGCTTCCTGGCATCGACGGATCCTTTGAGATCCTGAATAATCATGCCCCGCTGATTTCAGTTCTTGCCGCAGGTAAAGTAAAAATACAGGATTTGCAGAAGCAGCTCCAGTATTTCGATATCAAGGGTGGTGTGGTAGAAGTACTTCACAACAAGGTACTGGTGCTGGCTGAATAATTTCTTTGATGAAATGAGATGGCATCTCAATTCTGATGATTTTTCTCCTATAATCTATAATTAGTGAGCATTTACAAAGAATTTAATAATAAAATGAGATGCCATCTTTTTTTGATATGTTTTCCTTCTGTAATTAATTATTATCAAGCTTTTCCAAGTTATTTTCCTTAAAATTAAGATGCCATCTCATTTATATCTATTTAATCTCTATCTTTTGGGAAAAATAATAACCATACTGTAATGAAAATATCTCATATTGAACACATTGGAATTGCCGTAAAAAGCCTGGATGAAGCAATCCCTTTCTATGAGAAGGTGCTCGGGCTGAAATGCTATTCCATCGAAGATGTTAAGGATCAGAAAGTAAAAACCGCCTTTTTCAATCTTGGCCAGACCAAGATCGAGTTACTGGAATCGACTGACCCGGAAGGGCCTATTGGCAAATTCATCGCTAACCGTGGTGAAGGGGTCCATCACCTGGCTTATGCCGTTGAAAATATCGAGGAATGCCTAAAGGAAGTTGAGGCAAAAGGTGTTCGCCTGATAGACCAGCAACCCAGGAAAGGCGCAGAAGGATTGCATATCGCTTTCCTCCATCCGAAATCTACCGCCGGCGTGCTTACAGAGCTGTGCGAAGAGAAAAACCTGTAATTTATCATAAGGTTATCATTTATTGTTAAATTGTCAAACTGTTAAATTGTTGTTTCTGACTGCTGACTGCTGACTGTGGACTGATAACTTCTTAAACCATTATTTTCATAATTTTGCGGCAAATCTTTATAAATATGAAACGCATTGCCGGTTTCCCATTCGTTATAGCTCAGAACTAAACAGTCATGCCCAACAACGAAGACCTTTTCAAAAAGATAATCTCCCACGCCAAAGAGTATGGATTTGTATTTCCATCCAGCGAGATTTATGACGGATTAAGTGCCGTTTACGATTACGGCCAGTATGGAGTCGAATTAAAGAACAATATCCGCGAATATTGGTGGAAGTCGATGGTGCAGCATCATGAGAACATCGTCGGGCTTGATTCCGCTATTTTTATGCATCCCACCGTCTGGAAGGCTTCCGGCCACGTTGATGCTTTCAGTGATCCGCTGATTGACAACAAGGATTCCAAGAAACGTTACCGTGCCGACACGCTGGTAGAGGATTATATGGCGAAGCAGCAGGCAAAGATCGACCAGGAGGTGGAGAAAGCAAGAAAAAGGTTTGGTGAAAGTTTTGATGAAACCTTATACCTGGAAACAAATCCGCGCATCCAGGAATATAAACAGAAAATCGACGAGGCGAATAAAAGGCTGGTTTCGGCCATGTCGTCAAATGACCTGGCCGCTTTCCGCCAGCTCATCATAGATCTGGAGATCGCCGACCCGGTATCAGGTACCCGCAACTGGACCGATGTGCGCCAGTTCAACCTGATGTTTGCCACGCAAATGGGATCACTGGCAGAAGATACCAATGTGATCTATCTGCGCCCGGAAACGGCGCAGGGCATATTTGTCAATTTCCTGAACGTGATGAAAACGGGCAGGATGAAGATTCCTTTTGGGATTGCTCAAACCGGCAAGGCCTTCCGGAACGAGATAGTCGCCAGGCAGTTCATTTTCCGGATGCGTGAATTCGAGCAGATGGAAATGCAGTTCTTTGTCCAGCCGGGTGAAGAGATGAAATGGTTCAACTACTGGAAGGAGCAACGGATGAAGTGGCACCTCGGAATGGGGATCCCCACGGAAAAGTACCGTTTCCATGAGCACGACAAGCTTGCCCATTACGCCAATGCCGCTTTCGACATTGAATTCGACTTCCCGATCGGTTTTAAGGAGCTTGAAGGGATTCATTCCCGCACCGATTTCGACCTGGCATCGCACCAGCAGTATTCCGGTAAAAAGCTTCAATATTTTGATACGGAACAAAACCAGAGTTACGTTCCTTATGTCATCGAGACTTCTATCGGCCTTGACCGTACCTTCCTTGCTGTCCTGAGTTATGCCTTCAACGAGGAGAAACTGGAAGACGGCACGGAACGCGTGGTGCTTAAATTCCCGCCATTCCTGGCGCCGGTCAAAGCAGCCGTTTTGCCGCTGATTAAAAAAGACGGATTACCGGAGAAAGCCCTCGAGATATTCGACGGCCTGAAGTATGATTACATGTGCCAGTACGATGAGAAAGATTCGATCGGCCGGCGTTACCGCCGCCAGGACGCTATCGGAACACCTTACTGCATCACCGTCGACCACCAGACCCTGCAGGATAACACCGTGACAATTCGGGAACGCGACAGCATGAAGCAGGACAGGATCCCCTATGACCAAGTGGCTGGCGTGATTGCAGGTAGACTCCGGAAGGTTTAACAGGGAATTTATTTTTCAACACATAGGCACAATAGAGCACAATAGAAGGACACATAGAGTTCTATTATGCTTTTCTATGTGTCCTATTGTGTCTATTGTGGTAAATTTAACGCTGGCCGTGCGTTAATGTATGATTTTATCATATCGACAGCTTCAGTAATCTTCGGAATAAGCATCTCTTCCTCTGCCGCCGTCCATTTACCCAGCACATATTCCGTCTGGTATCCCTTGGCAAAATCATTTCCGATGCCGAAACGCAACCTGGCGAATTCTTCTGTTTCAAAGGTTTCGATGATGCTTATCAGCCCGTTGTGGCCGCCAGCGCCACCTTTCATCCTGAGGCGCAACTGCCCGGGAGGCAGGGCGATATCATCGACTACAACCAGCAGGTTTTCAACAGGGATTTTTTCTGTTTCCAGCCAGTAGCGGACGGCTTTACCGCTCAGGTTCATGTAAGTGGATGGCTTTACCAGGACAAGAGACTTGTTCTTTATCCTCAACCGGGCGATATCTGCATACCGGCCGCTTTGAAAGGAAACACCTGATAACCGGGCAAGGGCGTCTAAAACAGTGAAACCGATGTTATGCCTTGTGCTGGCATATTCATCACCGATGTTGCCCAGTCCTGCTATCAGGTATTTCATAACTCAGACCTGTCGGAGGCCTTATTTTGCGGGCGCAGGAGCGGCGCCTTCAGCTCCCGGTTCAGTAGTGGCAGAGACACGCGTAGCCCGGATGGCTATAATATATCTCTCAGGTTTTTCGAGGATCTTGAATTTTTCCTGTTGTATTTCACCAATGAGGATTTTCTGGTCGATATCGAGGTTACTGATGTCGATTACCACAGCTTCGGGCATATCAGCCGGAAGGGCGCGGACATTCAGTTTCCTGAATTTTTTTATAAGCTGTCCCCCTTTGATCAGACCGGGTGCATTTCCGGTGAAATTCACAGGGACACTCATCGTAAGAGGTTTATCCTGTTCAAATTCAATAAAATCGGCATGCAGTATGGTATCGCTTACCGGGTGGTACTGGATATCCTTCAATACACAATCATGGCTTTTACCATCAATGGTAAGCTTGATAAAATAAGAATCAGGTGTAAAGACAATCTGATGGAATGATTTCTCATCCGCTATGAATTTGATTTGTTCCTTGCCACCATAAAGCACACATGGGATACGCCCCTCCGAACGCTGGAGCTTAGCATCTTTTTTCCCTACGCTCTCACGAAGAGAGCCGCTCATAGATACTGTTTTCATGAAATTAAAAATTAAAAATTAAAAATTTATTTAAATGACTAATGACTAATGACTGCTGACCGCTGACCGCTGACCGCCGACTACTTCTTATCACTCTCGTCCATAATGAAAAGTGAATTGATTGATTCAAAGTTTTCGATCCGCCTGATCACTTCGGCGAAGAGTTCAGCTGTAGTGAGGACAGTGATTTTCTTACTATGTTGTTTCAGCGGGATGGTATCGGTGACTACCACTTCTGAAAAAACTGAGTTTTCGATCTTTTCATAAGCCCCTCCGGAGAATACCGGGTGGGTGCAGAAAGCCCGGACACTGTTGGCCCCTTTGTCCATCATAAGTTTGGCGGCCTTTGTAATAGATCCTCCTGTATCGATGATATCATCGACGAGGATGATATCTCTCCCCTTAACATCCCCTACAAGGGCCATTGTGGAAACTTCCCCGGGTTTTGACCTTTGTTTGTAGCAGATGACAAAATCGGTATGCAGTGCTTTTGCATAGGCAGCCGCACGGCGTGTACCTCCTGTATCAGGCGAAGCCATGGTAAGGTTAGGGAGATTGAGTGTTTCAATATAGCTGCGGAAAATAGAGGACGCATAGAGGTGATCTACAGGAACATCAAAAAACCCCTGGATCTGATCGGCATGAAGGTCGAGGGTTACAATCCGCTGCACGCCGGCGGCTGTCAGCAGGTTTGCTACCAGTTTGGAGGCGATGGATACCCTGGGGCGGTCTTTGCGGTCCTGCCTGGCGAGCCCGAAATAGGGGATCACGGCTACGATATTCTTGGCCGAAGCCCGGCGCGCTGCATCGATCATCATCATCAATTCCAGCAGGTTATCGGCAGGGGGAAAAGTGGATTGAACGATAAACACATGCCGGCCCCGGATATTTTCTTCGAAGGCAGGCTGGAATTCACCGTCAGAGTATGGAAAGACGGTCGACTTTCCCAGGTTTGTACCATAGCTTTTAGCTATTTTATCGGCCAGGTATGCCGTAGCTCTGCAACCAAAAATACTGACAAGGTCTTGCTTCTTAGCCATATTAAAGAAGATTTTCCATTTTCCGGGGCTGCAAAGGTAAGATAATCTGGCAGATTGTCAAAATTTCTGTTATCTTTGCCGACCCAATAAAATCTCATATCTCATATCTCACATTCACACTCACACTTCACTTGACACTCACACCCACACCCTGCTCGCCCGGGTGGCGGAACAGGTAGACGCGCTGGTCTCAAAAACCTGTGAGCGAGAGCTCGTGCCGGTTCGATCCCGGCCCCGGGTACAGAAACACCACTAAAACCCACAACTGGCGTGGGTTTTAGATTTTTGAGTACCTAAACTGAACTTCAGATCAACCTCTCTTCAAGAAGGTCTTTCCACAATATGAACCCCTTCTGCGCATCCGAGTAATCATGAAGAATGCGACTGAAATTACTTGGGTGAGATTCAAGGAAAGCCTGTCGTCCATTATTGCGAATCAAAGATAATTGCTGATCAATTTTCTTTAACTGGTCTTTGAATTCCTGTTTGTCCTTTTCGACATGCCAGATATACGTCGCCTCCCTTGTATCAAGTGTTTCCAACACAAGGTGGTACTGTTCATCACCGGAAAGTAGGAAAACAAATGAAAACGGGTTCAATACAAACCTGATCCTGAGAATATTGCTTTGGTGTTTTTCAGCCAGGTATTTCAATTGCTGGTAATGGATTACATTTTTATGTTTTAAAAGATCATCCAGAAGCATTTCTCCGGTTTCATATAACGATTGTATTTTTTCCACCTGTGATTGAAGCTGATCAATATCCATCAGGTCCATACCGGGATAGTGTTTTTTCCCGTTGCCGAAAAGAGACCTGGATACAAATCTGAACCTTGCTATCTCGATGATCTCCTCATTGATTTTATCAAGATCAGTTGAGGTTGCCAGTTGCGAGATCAGGTTTCCTCCCTGAAATTCGGCCTGTAAATCAACTGTAACGTTCTTCTTTTTAAGGATCTTTGTGAAGTATGCCTTTAAAACCTCAAATTCCGGACGAATATGGTCATTCTCAATTTCAAATTCGAGTTGCTGGTTAATTTTCGGAACAAGGTAGTTGAAAGAGATGGAACCGTATTTGAAATCAAGGTCATCGAACGAGATATTAATTTTTTCCATGATTAAAATACTTTCCGGCGAAGGAGTTATTTCGGTTTCGGGTTCATCGAATAATGTAGTATCCTTTTCCAGCTTCCTGTAATAAGTATTCCTCTTCAGGAACATTTTATTGAGGTAATCAATCCTGATGTCCCTGTAGTCATAGATAACAGGACTGATCTCTGACCGCTGGACCCGCCCTATGTATTGGATCAATTTCCCTTTGAAGGAAAAGGGATAAACAAGAAATAAACGGTCAACATTTTGAGTATCCACTCCCTCACCGAAGAATTGACCTGTTGTTATCACTGCCTGGAAATTGCCCTTCCTTATCAGTTTCG
>Ga0209668_10000609_pt1 | contig 14803 bp, 13 predicted proteins | sample FrelakmetPLP11PL_FD_187150 | JGI IMG/M metagenome (GOLD analysis project Ga0209668, IMG submission 187150) | Freshwater lake sediment microbial communities from the University of Notre Dame, USA, for methane emissions studies - PLP11 PL (SPAdes)... | ecosystem: Environmental > Aquatic >... | reverse complement strand
TATGATAGGCACGCAAATGGTAGTGAAAGGATTGCATTTCGATGAAGTAAGTTTAGTGGGTATTATTGATGGCGATGGATTACTACAGTTTGCCGACTTCAGGGTAAATGAAAGGGCATTTCAATTGATGGAACAAGTAAGTGGAAGGGCCGGCAGAAAAGAAGGGGGTGGGAAAGTGATATTACAAATTCATCAGCGCTATCACCCGGTAATCGATTGGGTAAAGCAGCACGACTATACTGGATTTTATTCCTTTGAAATAGATAAGCGGAAACAATTTGGATACCCTCCTTTTACCCGGCTAATTAAGCTCATTTGTAAGCACAAGGAAGATGCGCTGGCGGCTGATGCATGTTTGGCATTACAGCAGGCTATGATGAAAACAGGCTGCTGGATTTCGGCACCTGCGCAACCCCCGGTTAACCGTGTGCGCAATCAATATATCTGGGAACTTTTATTAAAACTTCCGAAAAATCAGGCACAAATTCAACAAGTAAAAGCTGCCATTCAGCAATCGATTATTGCCATTCAATCTCGTGCGCATTTTCGTTCGGTAAGAATATTGGCAGATGTAGATCCGATGTAAATTCTAGTATAGCAGTTTTTCACACATACCAATATTGAAATTGGCAATTACCCTATATACTCTCATGCACTTCACTGTAGCAAGACTCAATCGCTTTTTTCCATAAAAAAAGAGGCTGACTATTTTGTAGTCAGCCTCTTGAAATGTATCAATTATCAATTAGAAGCGAGGTAATAACTCCACGCGTCTGTTTTCTTGTCTTCCTTTAGCAGTTTTGTTGCTGGCAACTGGCTTATCAAAACCAAATCCAGTAGCAGTTAAACGCTCTTTAGCAATTCCGCTCTTAATCAGGAAGTTCTGAATTGTGTTGGCACGCTTCTGAGACAATGCCTTGTTTAATTTAGCAGAACCGGTATTGTCGGTATGACCTTCAATATCAATTTTAAGCGTAGGATATTTATTGAGGGCATCGATTACGAATTTCAGTTTCTCAGGAGCCAGTTTAGGATAAGCGAACTTATCTGTGCCTGTTACGAAGTAGATGCTTTTTGCGGCTACTTTCAATTCAGGTGCGATATCAGGACAACCGAAATTAGCAGCGATACCTTTTTCGTTTGGACATTTATCTTCTTCATCATTGATACCGTCACCATCCGTATCTGGAATCGGACAACCTTGGTAGCGAGCTAAACCTGGAACGGTTGGACATTTATCTTCTTCATCGTTGATACCATCTTTATCAGTATCTGGGATAGGACAACCCTGGTATTTAGCCAAGCCTTTAACGGTAGGACATTTATCGTTCTCATCATTGATACCATCACCATCTGTATCCGGTACTGGACAACCCTGATATTTAGCAACACCTGGAACGGTAGGGCATTTATCTTCAGGATCGTAGATACCATCTTTATCGGTATCAACTGGTGCTGGAGGTGGTGGAGGTGGTGGTGCAACAACAACTACTGGCTTTTTTTCTTTCAAAGGAGAAGCAATACCAATAGAATAGTTGAGGTGATTGGTTGAAAGAGCAGAAACCTTGATGTTATAGCCAAATAAAGCATTTACAAAAGTTCCTTCAGACAATTTGATTTGCAAGCCTGCACCGGTTGGAGCATAAGCAGCAAAATAATTACCTGCATACATAGATGCACCAATACCCAAATGGATGTAAGGAACTAGTACGTGCTTGTCGGTTAATAACTTAATGTTTGCAGCTGTACTTAATTCCATCAGGAATTTATTATCATTAGAAGAGGCAACTCCTGAAAAGAATGAATAGGGATATTTGGTGAATGACCCTGCCAAACTACCTTGAAAATCGATATGATCGGTTAATCCATGGTAATAATTAAGGCTAAGTCCAGGAGCCATATCAGAAACCTTGGTCCACAACTTATTATTCAACACATTTGACAAAGAAGTCTTATCAATCAGGTTAGCCGTGTACATATCCTTCAAAAAAAAGCTAACCCCGAGTGTGGGTTGTTTTTTGTAAGAAGTCATGGGTTGTGAAAATGCCACAGCCGACATACTCACAGCTACCACGAAAAGCATAAATTTCTTCATAATCAGTTTTTTAATTTATGTGCAAAAATACAGGTACTTATTGAATTTAGAAAATTAATGCCAGATGAAATTTTTATTTATTTTTTGATGGGGATAAAAGGGGTAAAACCCTCACTAAATAGCGTTTTTGGGGCAAAAAGTTCAACATTTTGGCCGCTTGATAGCTTAATTGTAAAACAACATCCTTATCGGCTGCTGCAGGTAACCGGTCGTTCACCCAAACCTCTACCCATTTGTCGTCGGTAGTACTGTAAACCCTGATGCGGGTTTGGAGGGGTACACGGTTGCAGGCAGCCGTCATTAAATTGGGTTGATATTTTTCTCCGGAACGAGTTTTTTTGCCCTTGTAAGCATTGGCATAAATGGTAGAAATGCCTGTAAATGAGGAATCTGTAACATTCAATTGATACGTTTGCCTCATTGCAGGAGCAACAGGTTGTGTTGCAGCAACAGTTGTGTCCTGCTCCGGGGGATGCGTTATCGACAATACCTCAACCTTTACCTTTGTTAATCCGTCTTCTACAAAATCTAATTGTCGGGCTGCCCGAATACTGAGATCTACCACCCTACCCTTTTTGGCCATTCGGGGGTGCATCCGGTCGTTGGTTCTTACAACAACAGTTTTTCCATTTTTGGTATTGGTTACCAGCACCCATGTATTGAGTGGTAGATTGTTACTGGCGGCTGTTAATTTCTCATTTCGGAACTTCTCACCTGTTGAGGTTAACGTACCATCCAATCCCACGCTATAAAAACTGGCTACCCCTTTAATGGATTTGCCAGATTTATTGAAATAATATCCCGAAACCGGATCCATAAAAAGAGTAGAATCAGCTGAAATGGCTTGTAAAATTGAATCTTTTGGAGATGCCGTTTTAGTATAGAGTGTGTCAATTTTTTGAACACGAACCTGGTTCACTGATGACCGCTCAAAACGCAGCAAAGCTGCTGGCTCAGCAGCAAGCGCAAGTCGCATCCCCCTGGTTTTGGGTGCTGCTGATATTTTTTTATTAATCTGCACCACCAATTTCTTTTGATTAACCGGGTTAACAATTAACACCCAGGTACCAATCGAAAATTCAGAACAGGCTGCGGTATACCATATTTTTCCCATAGATCCCTCACCAGAATCCATAGAGGCAGGAGACGATTTATCAATTAAGCCCTGACCTTTTATTACTGCTCCTTTTTTCGCATAAAATAATGTATCCCATCGTATTCCATCCTGCGTATAGGCTTTCACCAATATCCAATCCTTACCCGGTGCGGAAATACCAAATCCCAGCAGTACAGCAAAAACCAGCCCCAACAATAACCATAACTTTCGTTTCATTTACCCGGGTTTTATCGAACATCTTAACTTACCTTCCTCTAATTTTATACCGCGAAGGTAATTTAGTAACCCGGAATACCTTGTTATATTAAACTTAATAAAATATATAACTGATATTAATTGTATACTTTATACTGATAATCAGTACATATAATTCATATTTATCTATTTGATTTTAATAAGAAAAAATGCCTGAAAGGGAAATTTGACCTATTGATTTCAATTATATTTTTCCAACTTTTCGGCGGAAGTAATGGAGGCATTACTGCGGATTTGTATTTGAAGGTGCGTAATCCATTCTTCACAACCCGCATAACAAAGTTGCTGATTAATTTGATCGATCACTGCCATTATCTCCGGATAGGTACCCTCCATAACGGTGTCGAACGCCTGCACCCGATGTGAAATTCCACTCTTTTGAATAATCTCAATCGCTGCATCAACCCATACATAGGGATGCTGATGCGTGCCGATGGGCAAAATTTGAATGGAGGCACTCACGATATAATTGTGCGTCATACGTTATATAGGGGTTACCGCCACAACCGCATCTAAATTAATGGGGCCATGTACATGAGGAAAAACCTCATTTAAATTGGCAGCCAATTCAAAAACAAGCGGGGGTTGAATTTTTTGCTTCTCGAGTGTCAATTTTACCAAATCGGTCTGATTGGCAAAATAGCGTTCCAGTACACCCGGAACCTGCTGGGCGGTTGCACAATGAATATAGCCTTCTTCTTCAAATCGGGGCGAACTGAGTTTCCCTGCTTGTTGAGCTGCTTCCCACCAACTACGGGTGGTTACATGATAAATAAATTCACTTTCCACATCTATCAATTTTCTTGTTTACTAATATTATATACTCTTTTTATAAACGTGCCGGAATTTTCCGGTCAATCATCAGTAAATCTGCCAGCACCACTGCTGTTACTGCTTCTAACACTACGGGTACCCGAAGTGCTATACACAAATCGTGCCGCCCTTTTACTGAAAAAGGAACCACTGTATCTGTTTCACTACTCCAGGTTTGCTGTTCTTTTGGAGTAGAAGAAGTGGGTTTCACCGATACCCGAAATACCAAATCAGCACCAGTTGTTAGTCCGCCCAATATACCTCCCGCATTATTAGAAATAAAAGTACCCTTATTATCTAATAATGCATCATTGTGCTCGGAGCCAAACATTTTTGCCGCCGCAAATCCAGCACCAAATTCTATTCCTTTGATTGCAGGAATCGCAAATACCGCATGTGCCAGCAACGATTCCACCGAATCGAAAAAGTGTTCACCCAAACCAATGGGCAATCCCTTCACACAGCAGGAAACAATTCCACCAATACTATCTTTTGCATCAATGGCTTTTTGTAATCCGGCTTCCATATTTTTCTCTCCCCCAATTTCATCAATGGTAGCTTGAATAGAAAGCGTTGTTGCCGACTGCTGCGCATAATATTGCAATAACTTTTTAGCAATTACGCCGGCGCCTACCAAAGCAACGGTTAAGCGGCCGCTGAAATGTCCGCCCCCTCTGAAATCTTCAAAACCGCCAAATTTTATTCCGGCAACCCAATCGGCATGCCCTGGCCTGGGAACAGCGCGTTGCCGGGCATAATCTTCACTGCGTGTATTGTTGTTTTCAAAAATGATGGTAAGCGGCGCACCAGTAGTAAATCCATTAAACCAACCTGATTGAAAAATAGGAATATCATCCTCCTTGCGGGGTGTAGTTCCTTTTTGAATACCCCCTTTTCTGCGCTCGATATCGGTTACAAAATCTTCGGCAGTGAGGGGTAATCCGGCCGGACATCCATCCAACGTAATGCCCACACAAGGTCCGTGCGATTCGCCAAAAATATGTAACCGAAAAACGCGTCCAAAACTATTCAATGCTTACAATTTTATGATTCAAAAATAGCTACTCCGGCTCCTAGTGCAGCCAGGTGCTGATAAAAATCGGGATACGATTTATTGATGGCTTCAGCAACTGCTATATCAACCGGTTGTGCTGCGCGTAAAGCTGCAACGGCACATGCCATGGCAATGCGGTGATCGTGATGCGAATGTACAGTTGCCCCCTGCAATATCTTTCCTCCGGTTACCATCATTTCATCGCCCACTAATTCAATATCTACGCCTAATTTAGCAAATTCTTGTTGTAAAGTAAGGGCACGATTACTTTCTTTATGCGCCAAACGGGAGGTTCCTTTTATTACCGAGGTACCGTTACAACAGGCAGCCAGTGAAACGAGTGGTGGAAACAAATCGGGACAATGCGTTGCATCAAAATGAAAAGCCTTTAGTCTATCAGCGCCGGTTTCAACAAAATCATCTTCGATAATCAGTTTACAACCCGTTTGTTCCAAAGCAAGTAATATCGCTTTATCGGCCTGCGAAGAACGCTTACTAACTCCATTTACCCGCACATTTCCAGCAATAGCACCGGCAACCAGTAAAAATGAAACACTACTCCAATCGCCTTCCACTGTATATTGAATAGCATATGGGGGCGGCACAGTAGTTGGTTCAAAAGTAAAGCTAGTATGTTGCTGATGGGTTACCCGTTTCCCAAAATGTTGCATTACATCGATGGTTAAATCGATATAAGGTGTACTGGCCAGATTATTTACAGTGATTACCGCATTTCCCGGATTTGCTGAACCGAAAGCCATCAGTAATCCCGTTAAAAACTGTGAACTGAGTGATCCATCCACGGTAATAGATGCAGGTTGCAAGGGCCCTTGAATTTGTAAAGGTAGCTTTCCATCATTCGACTGAATAGTTACGCCCAGTAATGGAAAAATTTCATCAAAAAAATGCATGGGCCGCGTTACCAAACTACCCGAACCTGAAATGGTTAAGGGCAAAGAACTGAGTGCCGCAATAGGTGTAAACATGCGAATGCCTAATCCACTTTCCCCACAATGTATTTCGGTTGACTGAGGATGTACTCCGTTGGAACTGATTAAAACAGTATGATCGGGTTGCATTTTTACTGTTGCACCCAGCTTTTGAATAACATCGATTGCTGCCAGATCATCATTGCTATGCCCCGGATTCAACAAGCGGGTTTCACCAACATGCAACAAAGCTGCTGCACAAGCTCGTTGCATACTGCTTTTACTTGCTGGTGCCTGTAATACTCCATTCACTTCCGAAGCTGAAATCTTTGCCCTCATATTTTTTCTGTTTCCGGTAATTATACCAATTGCCGGAGTTTATGAATTAGTTCCTGCACAGGAATGGGCACTACCACTCCCCTGCCGATTTTTTGTAATAATATATATTGCATTCCCTTGGATGAATTTTTTTTGTCCTTCACCAACACTGCTGTTACTGCTTTCCAATCGAAAGTAGCCCGGGTAGGCAAGCCATATTTCTTTAACAAATCTATCAATGCATTTGCCCCTGAAAATCCAATCATCTCTCGAGATAACAAGGCTGCATAGGTCATTCCAATACTGATGGCTTCTCCATGACTAAGTGCATACTGATTTTCGATAGCATGACCAAGGGTATGTCCGAAATTCAATAATTTTCGATCACCTTGTTCAGTTTCATCCTGCAACACCACCCTGGTTTTAATCAGCACATTGGCTTTGATTAATCTGGTAAGCAGCCCTGCATCTTTTTTAAACTGGGCAATGGAATGTTGTTGTAATAATGTAAACAACTTTGCATCTTTAATGGCAGCATGCTTGATAATTTCTGCAAAGCCATTTTTCCATTCAGCAGCCGGCAATGATTGCAGGAAACTGATATCGAATAATAAAATAGCGGGTTGCCGAATTAGGCCAACCATATTTTTATATACCCCTACATCAATTCCATTTTTGCCTCCGATAGATGCATCTACCATGGCCAGCAGCGATGTAGGCACCAATGCAAATCGCAGGCCCCGCATATAAATGCCGGCCACATACCCGGTGATATCGGTAACCACGCCACCCCCTACTCCAATGAGCCAACTATTTCGGTCGGCCCCCATTTCAATCAGTTGATGAATAATTCCATTCACCGTTTCCTGGACCTTGTATTTTTCACCGGCTTGTAAAACAATGGTATTCCAGCCTGTAAACTTTTTTTTGTGATGCTTGAATACATGTTCATCGGTAATGATAAATGCTTGCTCCTTCGGAATCCATTTTTCCAATTCAGCAAAAGGGGTATCGAAGCGATACGAAACCCGGGCCGAAGAAAACTGAAATGAAAGATGCTTGCTTGCCATAAACCGAATGCGCTTATTGATTCATGATTTTATTTTGCTGGTTGATACTTTCCATGTGAACTGCATCAAAATAGCGAGTTACAAAATCTTTACTTAACCCTAATTTATCTCCTTTTACATATGCTCTATCCAGGATATCATTCCAGCGATTGGTTTGTAGAATGGTAATATTATTTTCCTTTTTATATTCACCAATGCTGCGGGCTACTTTCATGCGCTGACTAAGAATTTGCATCAGTTCATCATCCAGATTATTAATTTGCTGACGAAGTTTTTCCAGGTTGGCATGATAATCTTCGGAAGCCACATCTTCTTTTCTCCAGCGAATACTGGCAACCATTTCACCCATTTTTTCGGGGGTAATTTGTTGTTTAGCATCACTCCAGGCCATATCGGGATCTATATGACTTTCAACAATCAATCCGTCGAAATCCAGATCTATTGCGGTTTGCGCAACCTGTTGCAGAATATCTCTTCTTCCACAAATATGTGAAGGGTCGTTAATCATTAGGGTGTTTGGATGGCGGCGTTTCATTTCGATAGCCAGGTGCCACATGGGTGCATTGCGGTATTCGGTATTACCATAAGAACTAAATCCACGATGAATTAAGCCTATTTGCTCGATACCTGCCCGGGCAACCCGCTCCATTGCACCAATCCACAATTCCAAATCGGGATTGATTGGATTTTTAATCAACACGGGCACTTTCACGCCACGCAATGCATCTGCCACTTCCTGCACACTGAATGGATTTACTGTTGTTCGGGCACCAATCCATAAAACATCTACTCCAAAATGCAAAGCATCTTCAACTTGTTTACCTGTAGCTACTTCCACCGTTACGGGTAATCCGGTAATTTTTTTAGCAGATTGCAACCAGGGCAATCCTTTGGTTCCAATTCCTTCGAAGCTTCCTGGACGGGTGCGGGGTTTCCAGATTCCGGCGCGAAGCATATCCACCTTTCCGGTAGCTGCTAATCGGGTAGCGGTTTGTAAAACCTGCTCTTCGGTTTCTGCGCTGCAGGGACCGGAAATAATTAAAGGACGTTTGTTAAATACGGCATCTATATCCAATGCCTGCTTTGCCTGTTCCATAATAATAATATTAGTAATTGAAAATGATGACTAAGATTAAGGTTAAGATTTAGTTTTTGAGGTTGATTTTGATCGGGGTGGCGCTCCGCCTTCTGCATCATTCATGCGAATGCTCCTGCCCTTATATTTTTTACCATCGAGCGACCGAATCATTTGCTGGGCAGCGGACTTATCAATTTCAATCCAGCTATTCATATCCTTCATATCTATTTTACCCAACACTTCTTTCTTTAAATCACTCATATCCAAAATAAACTGTAAAAAGCTGGCTTTATAGAAACCATCGCGGGTGCCGAGGTTAACAAATAAACGTTTATATCCCGAACCTCCTCCTCCCCTTGCATATTCTTTTCTTCCATCACCTTTTCCGCCAATGGGTGCATTGCCCATAGATCTTCCACCGCTCGCAGTAGCAGCTCCTGAACGGGCTTTATCACGTTCCCGCAGATTCAGATCTTCGGCGTTTTCGTAATATTTTAAAAAACGATCGAATTCCATGGCAGCCACTCTTTGCAATACTTCTTCTTTGGTTACCTGCTCGAATTTTTCGGCCAGCATGGGTACATAGGTTTGATAGTCACCATGACTAATATCGGCAGACAAAAGCTTATCCATGAAATGAAAAAACTGCTTGCGGCAAACATCTTTTCCGGTGGGTATATCGAGTTTATGAAAGCGCGAATTATTAATTCTTTCAATCTGCTTCAGCTTATACATTTCTTTGGCATGCACAATCGACATACATATTCCCTGATTACCCGCACGACCGGTTCTTCCGGAACGATGGGTATACACTTCCACATCATCGGGCAGTTCGTAATTGATAACATGGGTAATGCCCACTACATCAATGCCTCTGGCTGCCACATCGGTGGCAATTAATAACTGTAAACTCTTATCCCGAAACTGACCCATCACTTTATCTCGCTGCTGTTGCGAAAGATCGCCATGCAGTGCATCAATATCATAGCCTTCCCGTGTAAGTCGATCGCTAATTTCCTGTGCGTCTGCTTTGGTACGTGTAAAAATAATACCATAAATACCAGGATTAAAATCGATGATTCTCTTCAAGGTTTCATATCGATGATGCGCTGTTGTTACATAATACTGATGATCGATACTTGCATTGGCAGTATTTACTTTACCAACGGTAACCTCTTTCGGGTTATTCATGTAGCGCTTACTCACTTTTCTAATTTCCGGTGGCATGGTAGCACTAAACAACCAGGTACTTTCCCTGGCAGGGGTATTTTTCAAAATAAACTCTATATCATCCTGAAAGCCCATGTTCAACATTTCATCGGCTTCATCCAATACTACATACTGTATTTTTTCGAGGTTAATGGCTTTCCGCTCAATTAAGTCGATCAATCGGCCCGGAGTAGCAACAATAATCTGTACGCCCCTTTTAATATCGCGGATTTGTAAGCCAATGGAAGCACCTCCATACACTGCCACCACAGATATTCCAGGAATGTATTTTTTAAATAAATCAATTTCCTTTACGATTTGCAAACAGAGTTCACGGGTAGGGCAAACTACCAATGCCTGCGGAAACTGAGCAGCCGGAGTAATCACCTGCAAAAGAGGTAGCCCGAATGCTGCTGTTTTTCCGGTTCCGGTTTGTGCCAGTCCAATAAAATCTTTGGTGCCGCTCATCAAAACAGGGATTGCCTGTTCCTGAATGGCGGTAGGATTGATATACCCCAACTCACCGGTTGCCCTAATTAATCGGGCATCCAGCCCCAACGCTTCAAATGTGATCATTTCTTTTTTTTTAAGTTACAAAGGTACTTGATATCAACCGCACGTTATTGTTTATCGCAAACGAATAGCTGCCATCAACTTCTTTTTAGATTGTTTTTTTTATTTTAAAATTCTTCTTATTTCATTTGCCCGGTTGATTAATTCACCCAGGTATTCGTAATTCTCTTTTTCCAAACAGGCTTTAAACTTTCTCAACTGTGTAATATGTTCGTTTAATACGTCGAGAATATTTTCACGGTTTTGCATAAGAATAGGTATCCACATACTTGGATTACTTTTTGCCAAACGCACGGTACTTTCAAAACCTCCGGATGCCAATCCGAAAATGGTATCCTCCTCTTTTTCCTTTTCCAATACTGTATTGGCAAGGGCAAAAGAAGTGATGTGGGAAATATGACTAACATAGGCCACGTGTAAATCGTGCTCTTCCGAACTCATATAAATGATATTCATTCCCAACACGCTGTAAAGCTGCTCCACTTTTTCAAGTGCATCTGCATCCGATTTTTCTTTGTCGCAGATTACAGTTGCTTTTTCATCAAAAACTCCGCTCAAAGCAGCTTGCGGTCCGCTAAATTCAGTTCCCCACATGGGGTGGGTTGCAACAAAGCGGCCACGTTTGGGATTGTCTTCAATTGTATCACACAGGGTTTTTTTGGTAGAACCTACGTCCAGCACAATTTGATTGGTACATTTTTCCAAAAGTGCCGGCAGCATTCTTTCTGTTACATTGATGGGGGTTGCCAAAATAATCATATCGGAAACTTCCACAGCTTCTTTCCAGGGAAGCACTTCATCAACAATACCCAATTCCAGCGCCTTTTCGGCATGGAGTGCATTGGCATCAACTCCAATCACTTTATCGGCAAACTTCCGATGCTTCAGGGTAAGTGCCATCGAACCACCAATTAATCCGATTCCAACTATTGTTACTTTCATAACCTATATTTTATCAATAGATATCCTATTATAATAACTCATTTCGATGCAATTAATTGCTATTCAAGTGAATTTTAATTCTTTCTATTGCATCGGTAAATCGCTCAATCGAACCACATAAACTTACCCTGATAAACCGATCACCCGCAGATCCAAAAATGCCACCAGGCGTAATAAATACGCCGGCATTGTATAATACCTGGTCGCTTAACGCAAAGCCGTTTTCATATCCCGGAGGAATAGCAGCCCAAATAAACAACCCAACCTGGTCGGGCGCAGGATTGCAATTGAGTAAATGCAACAGTTCCAGCACCTTTTCTCTTCTGGCAGCGTAAATTTGATTCACTTCCGCTTGCCAGTCAGCCCCCAATTCCAGCGCAGCAACAGCCGCCATTTGCACCGGCAAAAACATGCCACTATCCATATTACTTTTAAAAGTCAATACCTCGGCAATCCGTTGTTCATGGCCACAGAGCATTCCCACGCGCCAGCCTGCCATGTTATGACTTTTACTTAAAGAATTCAACTCTACCGCAACTTCCATGGCACCCGGTGTTTGTAAAATGCTAACGGGATGTTGATTCAGAATAAAACTATAGGGATTGTCGTGACAAATTAATATATCGTGTTGTTTACCAAAAGCAATCAGTTTCTCGAAAAGCAGCGGTGAGGCAGATTTACCGGTTGGCATATGCGGATAGTTCACCCACATCAGTTTTACTTTCGACAGATCCATTGCCGCAAGTGCATTCCAATCGGGCTCCCAGTTATTTTCCTCCAGCAATGCATACGTAACCGATTTCCCTCCTGCCAATGAAACAGCACTACTATAGGTAGGATAACCCGGATTAGGAATCAATGCCTCGTCTCCGGTGTTTAAGTAAGTCATACATATATGCATAATACCCTCTTTACTTCCCATCAGGGGCAGTATTTCCTTCTCGGGATTCAGGGTAACAGCATAACTGCGCTGATACCAGTTAGCCATCGCTTTCCTAAGTACCGGCAATCCCTTATAATTCTGATATCCATGCACCTGTGGCTGAACTGCAGCAGCATTTAATGCCGCAATAACACAGGGGTGTGGGGGTAAATCGGGACTACCGATACCCAGATTGATAATAGCTTTTCCCTGTTGGTTCAACTGATCTATTTCACGCAGTTTACCAGAAAAATAATATTCACCAATACCATCGAGCCGGAAGGAAGTATTTATTTTCATACTCAATAATTAAATAGGCAAAGGAAATTATCCTTTTACCAGTTTTCCTTTTTTATAAATACCAAATATTTTTAGTTGGTTCGTTTGTTTACTCAATTGCTGTAAAACTTTTTGCAATTGCGCATTTTTCTCAAATTCCAAATCAGCATAAAATCCATATTTAAAATTACTTCCCTGAATGGGCATACTTTGTAACTTACTCAGGTTAACGTCATGCGAAGCAATGCCAGTAAGCACTTTCGCCAATATCCCCTTTGAGTGATCGGTTTGAAAATAAACCGAAGCCTTATTGGCATCGGGTATGAAAGGTTGGTTTTTGTTGGCAGAAAGCACCAGAAAGCGGGTAACATTATTTTTCATGGTATGTATATCCGGTCGGATAATATCTAAACCATATAATTCGGCTGCCAGTTTACTCGCAATGGCTGCAGCATGTTTATGCCGGTGTTGCGCAATTTGGCGTGCGCTCAATGCAGTATCTTCTGTTTCTACCAATTTCCAGGTATTGCTTTCGAGATAATCTAAACATTGTAAAATTGCCATCGGGTGGCTATGCACCTCCCGAATATCGGAAAGTGCTACTCCTTTATTGGCGAGCAGGTTTTGACTGATGGAAAGATATACCTCTCCGATTACTACCAGCTTACTTTTTTGGAGTAAATTATAGTTGGGTAAAATACTACCGGCAATTGAATTTTCGATTGCCATGATACCACCGGAAGCACGAAGCGGATCGGCTGCAATGCGCACCAGTTCCCGAAAAGTATCGCAAGGAATTACCGGTACCCCTTTTCCGAAAAAAGAATTAGCGGCCACCTGGTGAAAACTACCCTCATATCCCTGGATGCAGATTCCGGGGGGCGTTGATTTTTTTGGGGATAATGTAGTGGCTGACTGGGGTGACATATTCAAAAAGTTTTAAAAAAAAACCCGGCGATTAGGCCGGGTTAATATTGTAAGTTTAAGTTGAAACAATTAATACCCGGCTTCAGGATTTGAAGAAGAAAAACGAAAAGAAATAAAATCGATTAGCCGGAGTCATAATCAAATATACGACATTTTTATTAAAAAATATCATTTTATCGTATAAAATACACTAACAAATGTTAGCTTATTACAAAAAGTCAGGCAGAAAAAAAGCCCCTCCGTGGAAACGGAGCGGCTTCTAACGATTGCTTGCCATATGAAAAAAAGTTTAAAGCTGTTAGTGACCGGCAAGCATAGTCACATGGTCAAGCTAAGTTGTGATTACTTCTTAACAGCAGAATCAACTTTAGCAGCCATAGTATCTACAGCAGCTTTAGCAGCAGAATCAGCAGCAGCAGCAGCTTTAGCGATAGAATCTTTAATAGCAGCAGAATCTACAGCAGGAGCAGCATTTTCACCAGAACCACAGGCAGCAAATGCGCCTAAAACGAAAACGAATAACAGCTTTTTCATTGTTTTTTGTTTTTTTTAATGAATGAATTTTTAATTAATACGCGAAGGTAATAAAAGGTAACCTTAGAATTTAACAGAATTTCAAAAAAATTTTTTTTCAGGGTTTTGGGGTTACTTTTACCTATTCGCAGGTATTAAAACTACAGAAGTGAAAGGCGACATCAACGAACAGGTTTTGCTGAAGGGTTTGGCTTCGAATGATACGAAAGCCATTGAAACGCTCTACAAAGACCATTTTGGCATGGTGCAGGCCTACATACTTCAAAATAATGGCTCTTACGACGACGCGAGGGATATTTTTCAGGAAGCAATGATTGCGCTATATGAAAAAGCACAAAGCGATTCATTTGTCTTAACCTGTCAAATCAAAACTTATGTATATTCCATATGCCGGCGTTTATGGCTTAAGCGGTTACAACAACTGGGGAGATACTCCCAACCCGTTGAAAACCTGGAAGAAACTGTTGGAGTTGAGGAGGAAATAGAGGAGCACGAAAAAAGAAATGCAGCATTTGCCATCATGGATCGGGCCATGAGTAGTTTAGGTGAACCCTGCAAAAGCTTACTGGAAGGCTATTATATCCAGAAGAAAGATATGCAGCAATTGGCGGAGATGTTTGGGTATACCAATGCCGACAATGCTAAAAACCAGAAGTACAAGTGTTTGATGCGGCTTAAAAAATTGTTT
>Ga0209668_10000608_pt1 | contig 14809 bp, 12 predicted proteins | sample FrelakmetPLP11PL_FD_187150 | JGI IMG/M metagenome (GOLD analysis project Ga0209668, IMG submission 187150) | Freshwater lake sediment microbial communities from the University of Notre Dame, USA, for methane emissions studies - PLP11 PL (SPAdes)... | ecosystem: Environmental > Aquatic >... | reverse complement strand
CTTACATTTATCGTCGAAAAAGATGGTTCAGTTAGTAATGTGACAGTCATAAAGGGAGTTCATCCCTTGCTTGATAAGGAAGCAGTAAAAGCAATTTCGGAATCTCCTAAATGGTCTCCCGGACTTCAAAGGGGACAACCGGTAAGAGTAAGATTCCAGATCCCGATCAGTTTTCTGTACTAAAACATAATAATAAAGAGATTAGAGAGTTATAAATACCTGGAAACCTTAAAATACTTTTTAACCATCTAATAATTTTACAAATGAAACGGATAGCTCCTGTTTTTTTTACTTTGATTATTATACTTTCAGGATGTGGTTCTTCAACGAAGCAGCTGGAGAAAGGAAACTATGATGCCGCAATTGATATGGCAGTAAGACAGCTTCGGAAAGATCCGTCAGATACAAAACAGATATCAACCCTCGACAGGTCGTATAAAATAATTAATGAACAGGATAATGAGAGAATAAGATTCCTTAAAATGGAGAACAATCCGGCCAACTGGGATGAAATATATCAGATTAACAAACGGATGAATGACAGGCAGATTCTGGTAAGATCAGTTCTTCCTCTGGAACTGGACGGGAAGACAATTAATTACGAGTACGTTGACTATATGCCTGAAATGGTTGCAGCAAAACGCAATTCAGCCGATTTTTATTACGCTCATGGCAATGAACTTATGAAAAATCAGATGAAGGATTCATATCGTCAGGCTTACTATGAATTTGTTAGGGCAAAAGAATATGTTGGCGATTATGAGGGGATTGATGCTAAAATAAGCGATTCAAAATACCTGGGAATGAGCAGGGTGTTTGTTGCATTACAAAACAGATCAATATTTAAATTTGATCGGGAGTTTGAGGAAGACCTTCTTTCTCTTGATCTGCAAAGACTTAACAGCGAATGGGTTGAATATGAAACAAGGCGTCTTGATGAAAATACTCAGTATGATTATTATGTAAATGTTATTGTCCGGAATATTGCAGTGGGTCCTGACCAGACTATGCTGCGCGATACCGTTGTGAGAAAAGAGGTTGAAGACGGATTTACATATCAATTGGATAAGAAAGGAAATGTCATGAAAGATACCCTCGGGAACGATATTAAGATGAAAAAGTATAAGACACTTCAGTGTGCACTTATTGAAACAATTCAATCAAAAGTCTGCCGGATAGATGGTGATGTTGAGGTAGTTCAGGCCAATCCCAATAAAGTAATCAAAAAAGATCCTCTGGGAGCAGAATCGGGGTTTGAACATATCTCCGCAAGGGCTCTTGGTGATAATCAGGCATTAAGCCAGGCTCAGATTGAAAAAACAAAATCGCAACCATTGCCCTTCCCTTCTGATATGGAAATGGTATTTCGTTGTTCGGACGCGCTGAAACAGGCAATAAATGGTGCAATTCAGAATAACAGGAGGTTTATAAACTAAATGATTGATACAGGAAAGCAACCTGAAAAAGCAATACTGATTGGATTAGTTTATCCCGGACTTGATGAGAATCAATCGGGAGAATACCTTGCCGAACTATCATTCCTGACGGAGACTGCAGGCGCAGAACCGGTGGGAACATTCCTTCAGAAACTCTCTGTTCCTGATCCAAAAACATTCGTTGGCTCCGGTAAAATTGAGGAAATTGCCGCGTTTGTTACTGCTAATAAAATCAACCTGGCTATTTTTGATGATGAACTTTCTCCCAGCCAGATAAGAAATATTGAGAATAAGCTGGGTTGCCGTGTTCTGGACAGAACTAATCTGATCCTCGACATATTTGCACGCCGTGCCAGGACATCACATGCAAGAACTCAGGTTGAACTGGCTCAATATCAATACCTTCTTCCTAGGCTTACACGAATGTGGACCCATTTGGAGCGGCAAAGAGGAGGAATAGGTTTAAGAGGACCAGGAGAAACAGAAATAGAAACTGACCGCAGGATAATAAGGGATAAGATAGCCCTCCTGAAAGTGCAGCTTCAGAAAATAGATATCCAGATGGCCACCCGGAGAAAGAACAGGGGGAAGATGGTCAGGGTGGCCCTTGTCGGCTACACTAATGTAGGGAAATCAACAATAATGAATCTCCTCAGCAAATCTGATGTCTTTGCTGAAAATAAACTATTTGCCACACTCGATACAACTGTACGGAAAGTTGTTATAGGAAACCTTCCGTTCCTTTTATCAGATACTGTTGGATTTATCCGCAAATTGCCGCACGACCTTGTGGAATCATTCAAGTCAACGCTCGACGAAGTAAGAGAATCTGACCTGCTTCTGCACATTGTGGATATCTCTCACAGCGGATTTGAGGAGCAGATTACGATTGTGGATGAGACTCTAAGGGATCTCGAATCTGCTGATAAACCGGTAATTATGGTTTTCAATAAGATCGATATTTTTACCTATGCCAAAAAGGACGAAGACGACCTTACTCCTGTGCTCAGAGAGAACTACTCACTCGATGACCTCAGGAAGACATGGATGGCTTCAGATAAGAACCATAAAACAATATTTATTTCAGCAGAAACGAAAGAAAACCTTGGTGAGTTCCGGGAACTGCTTTATGAGGAAGTGAAAAAAATTCACATAAAGAGATACCCCTATAATGATTTTCTTTTTGAATCTCCACCCCCAACCCCACTCTAATCGGGGGCTGTATAAAAGGTGGTTTTTTGATGGATTTAACCTTTGAGCTACTTTGTAATGTACTTGGCGATCCTTAGTGGTTCAATGAATTATATTTAACCACAAAGTTGCACAAAGGTCTCACGAAGATCCACAAAGGTTTTTTTCAACAATTCCCAGTGGAGTCAATAAAGTTTATTTTCCGCCATGTACTCTGCAATCTGAATTGCATTTGTTGCAGCACCTTTCCGGATATTATCCGAAACAATCCATAGGTTCAGACATTTCTCCCTGGAATAATCCTTTCTTATCCTTCCAACAAATACCTCATCCCTGTTATGCGACATTATTGGCATTGGATATTTGAATTCGGCCGGGTTGTCATAAACTACTACACCGGTGAACTGGCTTATAAGAAATCTTACATCATCGATATTGAAATCTTTCTCAAACTCCACATTCACCGCTTCTGAATGACCTCCGACAACCGGAATTCTGACAACAGTTGCAGTAACCATTATAGACTGATCCTCAAGGATCTTACGCGTCTCATCAATAAGTTTCTGTTCTTCAGTAGTGTAACCGTCACTCTGGAATGTGCCTCCATGGGGAAAGCAGTTTAAATCTATCTGGTAATGGTATGCCATTTCTCCCTTTATACCCTGTCTCTCATTTTCCATCTGGGTAACAGCTTTTACACCTGTACCGGTTACAGACTGATAAGTTGCAACCACAATGCGTTTGATCCTGTATTTCCGGTGAAGAGGCGCAAGTGCCATTACCATCTGTATTGTTGAACAATTTGGATTTGCAATTATTCTGTCCCCTTTTTTAATCACATGACTGTTTATCTCAGGTACGACCAGAGGTACATTTTTATCCATCCTCCAGGCCGAAGAGTTATCAATGACAACGGTTCCGTTTTCAGCAAAGGCAGGTGCCCATTCTTTAGAAGCGGAAGCACCTGCTGAAAAAATTGCAAAAACTGGTTTCGCTTCTATTGCTTCCATAACACTCACAACCTTAACAGCTTTTCCTCTGAATGTTATCTCCCTGCCCACAGACCGTTCCGATGCTGCAGGAATAAGTTCTGATACAGGGAAGTCTCTTTCTTCAAGAACCCTGATCATTGACCGGCCTACCATTCCTGTGGCTCCAACAACAGATATTTTCATAAAAAAAATTTGTCAGGAATTAAGCAATTTTTTATATTAGCTTTCAGAAAAAGCAATCAAAAATAACTCTTTTTTCAATTCTTCTCGCTGCATGAATAAAGTTATTTTGCTGGCTTTGTTATTGCCTTTACAGGCATACGGCCAGATTATACAGAATTTTGAATCCGGCAGTTTGTCTGGTTGGATTCAAAGTCCCGGGGGACGATGGAACTCTGACAACTTAAATCCCATTTCAGGGATGTTTTCACTGCATCATTCATTTGACAATAATGACGCAGGAACCGACATGATAGGATTTCCTGTCAGGGATCTGAATCATGTCAAAGGACCTATGCGATGGATCTTTACTGTCCGGCATGGGTATGATCCTTCTTCATCAAACAACTGGTCTGTTTTCCTGATGTCCGGGAATGATCCTTCCCAGGTTCAGGATATAGCCAGAATTAATGGTTATGCTGTTGGAGTCAACCTTAGCGGCTATGATGATACGCTAAGATTATGGAAGGTTAAAAACGGACTCATCAGTATTGTTGTAAACTCTGAAATCAACTGGCAGACAAATATCGGAACATCTGATCCGGTCAGGATATCTGTTGAAAGATCTGAAGAGGGAGGGTGGAGCCTGAATGTTTACCGTCCTGATAACTATCTTATAGGTAACTCTTCAGGTATCGATCCGGAGATTTTCATGAATGAATGGTTCATTGTTTCCTACAGGTACACTTCAACCCGCGACAGGCTTCTCTGGATAGATGATATTTACATTGACGGATCAATTCCTGCAATCAGCGATCAACCCGCAAGTGCACTCCCCGGCGACGTTATAATATCCGAAATTATGGCAGATCCTTTCCCGGCTGTTTCACTCCCGGCAAAGGAATATATTGAGATTTTTAACAGAACACAATTCCCCTTAAATCTTAAAAGCTGGACACTTTCCGATGGCAACACCATTTGCACATTCACTGAGAAAGTGATTCGGCCGCACGATTATATGATATTATGCCAGTTAAATGATACTTCGATGTTCAGCATGTTTGGCAATACAACAGGGCTTAAATCTTTTCCGGCCCTGACTGACGGCGGTAAAATTCTTTACCTGCGCGACAACAAATCTAACATGATACACGGGGTTGAATATTCATCAGAATGGTATGGCGATATTTTAAAAACAGACGGGGGATGGTCTCTTGAAATTATCGATACTGATTACCCCTTTTTCGGCGATGGCAACTGGCATGCATCTCTGTCAAAAGAAGGAGGAACCCCCGGAAAAACAAATTCCCTTTCAGGAAATAATCCTGATCTCGTTTTTAATGGAATTGAAAATGTTTTTCCTTACGACAGTACAACAGTTATTGTAAGCTTTTCTGAACCGGTATTCGATTTGGGCGGTAACATTAAAAACATCGAAACAGGAGGTCCGGAAACCAAAGATATTATTTCATCGGATCCGCTGTTGAGGGAATACCTGATATATCTAAGGGAGCCTCTTAAGAAAGGGACGATCTATACTTTGAGTATAGCGGACAAGGTGACCGATTTTGCAGGCAATATAATTCAAAGAAATGAATTCCGGTTTGGCATCCCTGCTCCTGTGTTGAAAGGGGATATATTATTCAATGAGCTTTTATTTAATCCCTTCCCGGGGGAACCGGATTTTATTGAGTTCCATAACTGTTCAGACAGGATTTTAGATGCAGCCGGTCTTCTTCTGGTATCTGTAACCGACAATTTCAAGGATACATCATCTGTCGTTTCAGTATCCCGGAAGAACAGATGTATTCTTCCAGGTGATTATTATGCTGTCACGACTGACAGGAAAAAGCTTCTTAACCGGTTTTTTTCTTCCGATCCATTTAAAGTTTTTGAAGTATCATCGCTGCCTTCTATGCCTGACGATGAGGGACATCTTATTCTTTACAGCCGCAGGCTCGAAAGAATTGATGAGGTATTTTATAAGGATGATATACATTATTCACTTCTTGCTGCAAATGAAGGGATTTCGCTTGAAAAAATCAGAACCAGCAGTATATCATGGGATAAATCTCAATGGTATTCGGCATCTGAGTCATCAGGATGGGGTACTCCGGGGGCTCCCAATTCGGTTCTGTTCGCGCAGCATGAAAACAGTGACATTGTGACCCTCTCTTCAACAAAAATCACTCCTGACAATGACGGTAATGAAGATCTTCTGGTTATAGACCTTAAACTCACAGGCAACGGGAATATAGTGTCAGTTACTGTATTTGATGAAATGGGAAATTTTGTTAAAAAATTAACAGATAACATGTTTGCAGGATCTGAGGCAGCAGTAGTATGGAACGGTACTGCAGATGATGAAAAACCAGTAAGTACCGGCATCTATATAATTCTGATCAATATTTTCGATGACACAGGCAAAGTCCTCCAATGGAAAAAGATTTGTACTGTTATCAGGTAGGGAATCATAAAGATATTTATTATCAAATAGAATAGGTGTTCTTATTTTACCACAAAGGTGCTCAAAGGTTTTCACGAAGTATCACAAAGTAAAACGAAAAGATATGAATATTGAGAAGGTTTTCAAATGTGTATTAGACTGCTCCTTTCGAGTTCACTCCGCATTAGGCCCCGGATTACTGGAAAGCGCATATGTTGAGTGTTTATGCTATGAACTTGAACAAGCAGGTCTTATAGTAGAAAAACAGAAACCATTGCCACTTATTTATAAGGAAGTAAAGCTCGAAGGAGGCTATCGTATTGATTTATTGGTTGAAGGCAGTGTTATTGTTGAAATTAAGTCAATTGATGCATTGGCAGACATTCACATGGCACAAATATTAACCTATCTGAAACTATCAGGTTGTAAATTGGGTTTATTGGCGAATTTTAATGTAGAACACTTGAAAGATGGTATAAAAAGAGTTATCCTTTGATCCTTAGTGCCCTTTGTGAAGTACTTTGTGGGCCTTTGTGGTAATAAATTCTATAATTCAGATATTAATTCCGTCATAATGGTTGTCATTCTTGCTTCAGCTTTTCCTGCTTCCCGCTGAACAATCTCATGAGTTATATATTCGATCTTCCCCTCAATACCGAGATCGGTTATTATACTCACAGCAAAGCACGGAAGTCCCATATGACGGGCTGCAATAACCTCAGTTACAGTAGACATGCCAACAGAATCTGCACCAATGGTCCGGAAGTATTTGTATTCCGCCGGTGTTTCAAATGCAGGACCAGTTGTACCAAGATAGACACCTTTCTTTAAGGTTATATTGTTTCTTTCAGCAATTCTGACCGCCATGCCGATAAGCGATTTGTCATAAGCTTCGCTCATATCAGGGAAACGGGTGCCTATATGGTCATCATTCTTTCCTACCAGAGGATTTGGCAACAGGTTAATATGGTCGGTGATTATCATAATGTCACCGATCTGAAAATCCGGGTTTATTCCCCCTGCTGCATTTGAAAGGAAAAGATGCTTTATCCCCAGATATTTCATAATCCTGACCGGTAAAATTATCTGCTCAGGACTATAACCTTCATAATAATGAAACCGTCCTTTCATTGCAATAATTTTTTTCCTTCCAAGGTCGCCGAAAATTAATTTCCCTTCATGTCCTTCAACTGTCGATACAGGAAAATCAGGAATATCAGTGTAGTTAATTTCTATACTGTTTTCAATCTTGGAAGCAAGTCCACCCAATCCTGTTCCAAGAATAATGCCTGCTTCAGGGTTCAATATGCCTTTAGCCCTGAGGAATTCTGTTGTTTCGTTTATTTTTCCTAACATATTCAAATATCAGATTGTCAAACTCAGTTTCATTATCATTAACAAAGCTGATCCTTACAGGAAGATAGCAGAACACGCTTCTCAATTGGTCTTCAATATTGCTTAGTTCTCTCAACCTGACTCCATCCTTTTCAGTAGTAATTATAAGTTTTTCCTTCGGTTTTAAGTTATTGAAAGCCTCTTTAACCTTCTGAATATCATTCTCATCAAAATAATAATGATCAGGAAAATCAAGATGGATTATTTCCTTAAAATGCTTTTTAAGGTAGATGCTTAACATACCGGGTGAGGCAATCCCTGTTATTAATACTGCTCCATAGTTTCTGTAATCTTTTCCGGAGAAGTTATTTGACTCTTCACTATCAAAAACTGGTGAAAGAGCATCATAACAAATTTTAGTAAAATAGATTTTTTGTCCGGGACTGGATTTTACTTCACTGGTAATTTCTTTAATTATTGATTTGGTAATCTCCTCAGGTGTTTTTGAAATAATTATAATATCAGCTCTTTTCCTGTTCTTCCTGTTTTCCCTCAGCCTCCCGTAAGGCATCAGGTAATCGCGGGTAATAAGTCTGTTATAATCGGTAAGCATGATCGAGAGCCCTGGCCTTACGCTTCTGTGCTGGAACCCGTCATCCAGGATAATAACATCAGTTTCAGGGTGATCTTTCATAATATTTTTTATCCCATTTACACGATTCCTGTCAACAGTTACAAGTACATCCGGGAACTTCCGGCAGATCTGAAGGGGTTCATCACCTGTTTCCCCGACTTTTGATGATCTGGTGACAACCCTGAATCCTGAAGACTTTCTTTTATATCCCCTGCTCAGAATAGCAACCTTGAATTCCATTTTAAGAAGGCTTATGATATGTTCGGCATGAGGCGTTTTTCCGGTACCGCCCACGGTAATGTTCCCGATGCAGATAACGGGTATACTGAATTCCATGGAACGCAGGATTCCTTTATCAAAAAGGAAATTCCGGATATCAGTTATCAGTCTGTATAATATTGAAAACGGGTATAAAAAAAAATACTTTCGGTTTTCCATATATTAATGGACCTCAATGAAGAAAGGTAGTCTGGCCTGGATGCCTGAGATATCTTTTATCTCCTGTAATTCGTCGAAGAAACTTTTGTATTCTCCGAGTTCCTGATTTAGTATCCGAGTTTTGATATCACCTGCAAGCTGCGATATTATTTTAGTATAAGGGTCTTCCTCCACAGGAAGTTCTTTGACGGAATAATTTTCAATCCCTGCCAGGGCAGCTGCAGCCTCGATTGATTCAGTCAATCCTCCGGTTTCATCAACAAGGCCTATTTTTATGGCATCACTGCCGCTCCACACCCGTCCCTGTCCTATACTGTCAACAGAGGCTATATCCATTTTTCTTCCAGCAGAAACCTTATTTATAAAATCGGAATAAACCCTTTCAATACTTAACTGCATTACCTCCTTCTCATAAACACTCATAGGCCTGTATACTGAAGGGAAATCGGAATTTCTGTTTGTTTTGACAGTTTCAGTTGAAATACCAAGTTTCTGGTTCATAAGTTTTCCTGCATTAGGTATAAGACCGAAAACTCCGATAGATCCAGTTATTGTAGTTGGGCTGGCATAAATTTTTGTTCCTGGCGCTGATATGTAATAACCTCCGGAGGCTGCATAATTCCCCATCGAGATAACCACAGGTTTTACTTTGGAGGCCAGTTCCAGCTCCTTCCATATAATATCTGAGGCAATTGCATTTCCTCCCGGTGAATTGACTCTCAGAACTATAGCCTTAACAGTAGAATCCTTTCTCTCTTTCCTAATAAGTTCACTGTATGAGTTTCCTCCGATATTATTGTCATTACCCTTACCCATTACAATTGTTCCCGATGCGTAAATGACTGCGATCTTGTTTTTTGCGGAAACTGTTTTTCCTGGAATGGGGACTTTTGAATATTTTGTCATTGAGACCATCTTTATTTTATCATCTGTCGTAAGCCCCGACCTGATTTTTAAAGTATCGATGAGTGCGTCGCGGTAGATCAGGCCGTCAACCAGCCCGTTCTCAAGAGCCCCGGGGGCCACATATCCCACAAGATTATCAGCAAGCTGGTTGAGCTTGAAGGGAGTGATCCCCCTGGCTTCAGATATTTCTTCAATGGCATTGGACCAGATAGACCCTATATAACCCGAAATCTGCTCCCTGTTTTCTTTGCTTAGTTTATCAAGAATAAAGGGTTCGACAGCTCCTTTAAATTTACCATGGCGTGTAACCTGAACCTCCACACCTATCTTTTCAAGAGCCTTCTTGTAGAACATCACTTCACCGCTGAGCCCTTTAAAATCAACCGTAGATCCGGGATTAATATAAATTTTATCAGCTGCGGTTGAAAGGTAGTAACCCTCCTGTAGAAGTACATAATCTGAATATGCAATAACAAACTTCCCGCTCTCCCTGAATTCTTCAAGTGCTTCTCTTATCTCTTCAGTTGTGGCCCATCCGGGGGATAATAAACCGTTTTCAATAAGTATTCCCTTTATTTTATTGTCGGAAGAGGCTTTTTTGATATTCTGAAGGATTTCATTGAGTCCGGGCACAGGTGTTACATTCATGTTAATAATATCGAAACCTTCAAGGGGATTGCTGCTTCCCTTATCCGGGATAGTTACCCCGGCTTTCAGCACCAAAATAGAATTCTCGGATATCGTTACAGGTTTTTCACCCGAGATCACCAAAGCACTGAGGCTGGCAACTATTATTACAAAGAAAAGAATAGAGGCAATTATTAAACCTGTTATTGTGGCAAGTGTATATTTCAGGAAATCTTTCATAACTGATTTTGAGTTAATAAAATGAGTTTCAAATATATAAAAAACTAATAAACCAAATTGCAACATGTAATAGGAATTATTAAATTTAACGAAAGATCAGACTATGAGGAATTATGTTTTTCTTGGTTTGGGATCAAACCTGGGCGACAGGGAAGATTATCTTGGCAAAGCTCTCCGATTCATAGTTAATTCTGTTGGTCCGGTAGAATCCTTTTCAGGTATTTATGAAACTGAACCATGGGGTTTTCAGAGCGAAAATGCTTTCCTAAACATTGTAATAAGGCTTAATACAGACTTAAAACCGGAGGACCTGCTGAAAGAAATATTGTCAATCGAAAGAAAGCTTGGAAGGATCAGGGACAATACACAATATTTATCCAGAACCATCGATATAGATATTTTACTTTACCGGAATCTGGTAATAAACAAACCGGGTCTCAAAATTCCGCATCCCATGATGCAGGACAGGAAATTCGTTCTGATCCCGATCTGCGATATAGCTCCCGAACTGATTCATCCCGTTTTAAGTAAAACATTTTCAGCTTTGCTCAAAAATTGTCAGGATGGGGCTAAAGTAATCCGTTATCCGCAAAGCTGTAATAATCTTTTTCAGAAATTATGAGATGATCGAGGAGCTGTACATCCAGAAGGTTTCCTGCGTCCTTTATTTTTTGTGTTATACGCGTATCAGATTCGCTTGGATTAAGATTACCTGAAGGATGGTTATGACATACAATAATTCCCGAAGCAAGGTATTCCACAGCCTTTTTCATTACTATCCTGACATCTGTAACTGTTCCGCTTATGCCGCCCTGGCTCAGCTTCATCCTGTCGATAATCTTGTTAGCCCTGTTCAAAAAAAGGACCCAGAACTCCTCGTGCGAAAGATCTGAAAGTAATGGCTGAAAGATCTCGGCGACATCTTTTGAACATTTAATGTGAAAAACATCTGGTTTTTCCGCCAGATTTCTTCGCCTTCCCAGTTCCAGGGCAGCTGATATGGTGACAGCACGCGCCGGACCAATACCTCTTATTTTCAGGAGATCGGAGACAGAAAGTTTCCCGAGAGAGTTCAGGTTATTATTTACAGATCCGAGCAATTCCCTGCCCAGATCGACAGCTGATTTTTTTCTTGTTCCTGAGCTTATGAGAATGGCAAGTAACTCTGCATCGCTCAGAGTGGAGATCCCTTTTCTTATAAGTTTCTCCCTGGGTCTGTCCTCAACAGCCCAGTCGGTAATTTTAAGAGACATACAGCGAGAGAATATTTCACTTAAAGGTAAGAAAAAATAAAAAAGGGGCAATTTATACTGCCCCTTTTTAATATGATTTCTTTAACTTTATTTCAGGCTGCTTACATGTTTATCGATCGACGACTTCAGGTTTGAGGCCTTCTTCTTGTGAATGATATTCTTTTTAGCCAGTTTGTCGAGCATGGAATTCAATTTCGGAAGGATAACGCCAGCTTCTTCCTTGCTTGTGGTACTCCTGATTGTTTTCAAAGCATTACGCATAGTTTTAGCGTGATACTTATTGTTTTCATTTCTTGTTTCGATCTGCCTTATCCTTTTCTTGGATGACTTGTGATTTGCCATGCTTAAAAACTCAAAAAATTTACTAATCTGTTAATTTAATTAACTCTGTTTTTTCGAGCCACAAAGATAATAATAAAATGATAAAATCAAAATTAAAATGATCTGACCACCCATCGCATGCAGTATAATCCTCCAAAAGGAGCTAAAAGCTTCAGGTTTTTGCATCGGTGGTTATGATATAATTAATATTTCTTTCTTTCAGATAGTTGAAAATAAAACTAAAGCAATTCTCATTCTTCCCGATCAGCTCCGGGGGGAAGACTCCCTTTTCGGTAAACAAACCGGCGAGTACCAGATTGGCTGCCGCAGTGGCAGTATATCCTGTCGTTCTTGCCATAGAGGAAGTCTGGGTTTCGGTAGAGTACTCATCATACAGATTACACACGACTTCCTCCGATATTCCTTCTGCATTGTCTCCTTTGAGGGATATGCGCATCACGGTTATTTCCTCTTCTGAGTCTCCGAGTTTCCACTCATTAAAGAGTATTTTACAGGTAAAATCATGTGGTGAAATTTCTGCTCCATCGACCTCTATTTTCGAATTGCTGAAGAATCCGCTCTCCTTTAAAACTCTAATATATTCAATATGACTAGGATACCGCAGGGTTTTCTCCTTCATGTTCTTTATGTGTGGCATAGTAAAAATGATCGACCTTAAGCCATCGGTATTAAAAGATTCAAGTGTTCCCACTTTATCAAATTCCACGAATTCAGGATCACTTAGTGCTTCACGGGTGATCAGATTGCTATTCTCAACATATCGTGCCGGACGGGTATACTCCTCGATGACATCTTTCGGGGCAAAAGGAGCCTTATAATAGAACGGCCATTTTTTCTGTTTTGGCAATCCTCCGACAAGACACTCGAAATCAGTCAGTTTTAGTTTTTCATTATAATAACCCAGCAGAAGATTATCAAAGCCCGGAGCCACGCCGCAATCAATTATTGCCGTTACTCTTTTTTCTTTAGCCAGTTCATCAAGATCCATGGAATTCTGTGAAGAAAAGGTAATATCGACTACATCTTTTCCGGATTCGATGATTGATTTCAGCGTGGCATAACCAAGAGAACTGGGTACCGAACTGATAACAATATCAAAAGGTTTCAATGCAGATTGCAGATTTGTTTTATCAGTAACATCAAGTTCTGAGATGGTCACAGCGGGGCATTTGTCTTTCACCTTTTTTAACTGCTGCAAACTAATGTCAGTCAGGGTGACCTGATGATTTTTTGCCAGGTCGATAGCCATTGCACTGCCAATCATACCGGCCCCTAATACTATTATTTTACTCATAACGGGAATTTTTTTATTAATGTGGATAATGGGTTTTAATAGTTGCTTTTAATATTTCTTATAAATTCTTCGCCTGCCGATGTGATTTGTTGATAATCAGCCGGAGTGGGGAGATTATTGATAATTTCAATAGTGTGTTTTCGTAAATAATCGATTGCTTTTGGCTGATCTGCATTTTCCCAGCTTTCAAGAGAAAAATTAGGCCATATTTCGTCGCGATCGATATCTTTCATATATGAATTCAGAGTGCTTTCTGAAGTCATGAAATTTCCTCCGGCTCCTGTCATTTCAATTTCTTTTAACCCAAAAGAATGTTCAGCTAAGCTAAACCCTTTTGAGAAAGCCAGGGATTTTCGAATAATATAATCAGAATATACCACAAGCAAAGGCGAAAAAGCCAGGCTGTCGAAATTTCCACCCACAAAAGGAATTAACCCGGTTTTTCCAAGGCAACTTGTAAGATGGTTAATCCACAGATTCGCCGAAGCAAGTAAATCAGCACCCCAACCTATTCCGCTACCCGATGCTCCGCAGTGCGGTATTTTGTAGAAAGCCATCATTTCTGCACATGCCAGATTTAACAGAAAACTATTCGGGGTATAAGTACTTCCCATCATTTGCATATCAAATGCTGCAGGCAGGGTCCCTAAAATTACCGGAGTGCCTTCTCTGATAAGTTGACTTAAAACCAGACCGGCCAGCAATTCGGCGTTAAGTAAGGCCAGAGAACTTGCCGGTTCTATAGGTGAGGTAGCTCCATACATGCTATAATTGCTGTAGATGATCGGCAAGCCTCTTTCAATCGATAAAATCATTTTGTCGACAGTACTTTCATTAACAATCAACGGTGTTACCGGATTAAAATAAGGAATTATAAAGGGATATTTATTTAGATTGCCATGAAGATGTTCCAATAATTTGATAACATTATCAAATTGCATTTCGTCGGAAACAAGAATAATCAAAGGTTTTTCAGTATTGGCATACATTTCAAGTGTTCCATACAGGTCCGCCTTTGATTGCTCCACATCATGCAGAACACCTATGGTAGAAATAACCTGATAACTATCCAGCTTGTTTCCCAGCCTGGTACCGATAGTCATGTGCTTAAGAGAAAAAGGCTCAACCGTCTCATCTTCAGGATTTTGATAATTTAAGTTTGTAACTCCGATTCCAAACACAGGATGATTTATATCAACACCACCAAGATTAAACCTCGCATTCCCGGCTCTGTCATAAATCTGTATCGATTTTGGACACCTTTCAATTGCCCATCCGACAATATCATCTGACATTTTTACATTGTTATCGTGAATGATAACATCACCCGACTTTTTGAAAATATTCAGCGCTTTTAATGAGCTTGTCTTAATGCCGGTATTTTTCAGAATTTGCATCGAATATCGGTTCACCAGTTCCATTTGTTCACTGGCAAAAATTGAAATATGAGGCTTAACATGCTCAATTTTCATCATATAATAATTTATTTCAATGGTATGATGGAACCTCCATGTAG
>Ga0209668_10000607_pt1 | contig 14812 bp, 16 predicted proteins | sample FrelakmetPLP11PL_FD_187150 | JGI IMG/M metagenome (GOLD analysis project Ga0209668, IMG submission 187150) | Freshwater lake sediment microbial communities from the University of Notre Dame, USA, for methane emissions studies - PLP11 PL (SPAdes)... | ecosystem: Environmental > Aquatic >... | reverse complement strand
CCCGCCCCCGATGCTTCCTCGCTATACGTTGCCCCCGTTCTGTGCCCCTTTCTTATAGGTCAATATCATAGGCCGTATATTCACTCATAAATAATCTAATATTAATATATGACAAATGGAGAGTGACTAAATAATGTGAATTAAATTACTTAAGAATAATTTGACATACTATAATATAGTACGAACATATCATGGCAGATTTACATATTATTGAAGCATTCTTAAACATTGATTTGACTGATCGTGATTTATTTTGTGGAAGACGTAAAAATAATAAAAATCAATTTTACCGCTTCCGTGACTTTTTAATAGTCCACTTAACCCGTAATAAATGGATGCTTATCGATAATACGGCCGAAGCATATGACCTTTTAAGGTTTCGCACATGGTGCTATATGGGTAATGGTTATCCTTGTACATTTGTAAAAGGTGTGCTAAAATATTATCATCAAATAGCAATTGATCAAGAAGATGACCTTGAAACAGATCATATCAATAGAGAGAAGTTTGACAACCGAACTATAAATTTAAGATTAGTGACACATTCTGAAAACTTAAAAAATAGGAAAGCGTGGAAATGGAAACCAAGAATTCAAATTTAAAATTTTACAAATATTTATTTTAGATTAAAAAATGACCTAAAATAATATCTCTATCATTATCATATAGAACACATATGGCACCGCCAATTTTTAAATTAACATCTACGAACATAAAGCCAATAGGCACCATAGCTACTTATAAGAGCGCTACATATTCATGTCCGGTGAGAAAAGACAACGACGAACTAATGTATGAGATTATAAAGTTTGCTCAAAAATATTCAAATCAATTAGCACGTAAACCAGAAAAAGCACATTATGAAATATGCATCATGTATCGTTATTATAGAAAGAACAAAGGAGAGCGTTATATATCATCACCTTTTATACCGGTTGGCGATGAAATAGATATACCTAACGCCGAATATGGAAAAGCTGATGTAACAATGGATAGCAGAATTGCAGACTTTACAATTATGCTGAAAATTGCAAAAACACAAAAAATATTTTAAATTCAAATTTAAATTTAATTTCTAAGTTAAACATATATCGTTATAATTATTTTATAACAACATATCAATATAATATAAGAATGGATTCTAATTTAGGAAAACTTTCAAGAACAGATAAAAAAATAGTATTTTGTCAAGAAGTAGATAACATTGTAAACATATATAACGGTGAATCATTTGACACTATCACATTTTTAGAAAAGAATGAAATATTCACAAGACCATATAATTATGATTATCTTCTAATACCTTATAAAGATCATGATTTCGTTGACGACTATAAAACGTTCATCGAAGAAATTGAAGAGATTAAAGGTGTATCTGATATCAACATGTACCGTACGGGGACATACTCAAACACGGCTCTATGTCATTTCGATAAATATAATAAGGTAGAATGTGATACAATAAGCGAATATGAAATAAAGTTCTTTGCTAATGGTGGAGGTGTCCGAGTCGCTGAACCATATGAAGGTAAGGCGTACAAATATGATATTAACAGTTATTATCCATCTATCATGAATTCTACAATAAATCGATTTCCAACAAAACAAGGAACATTAACAACAATAGAACAAGATGAATTTGATAAATTGAAATATTATAAAATTGGAGTTTATAACGTTAAAATAGAATGTGATAACCCTAAAAAGTTTACACTTCTAAAAAGTAATATGTATTCACATCACGAGATAAATTACGCTAAAAAACTAAATCTTAAAATGAATGTACTTGGACAACATCTACTTTATGACCCTAAAGACTGTTTATCATTTCAATCAGTATTTGGAAAGTTTGTAACAGAATTATATGATTTAAAAACCGATCACAAACCTTTTAAGAAAATCATGAATTGTTTATGGGGAACACTTGTTACAAAAAGAGGGGGTATTAAATCAATATTTAGTTCTTTAGAAAAGTTCAATATTCCCGATACTGAAATATTAAAAATAGAATTAGTAAAAGATGATGTCTATAAAATCCAATATGAAGCAAAAGTCAAAAGTTATAAGTTTGGGTTTGCTAGAATCAATCCATTTCTTTTAGGTTTTGCCCGTGCAAATATGCATAAGACATTCGAAAAGATCGGCTATGAACATGTTAAATACTCACACACAGATAGTATTATAACTTCAAGAAGATTACATAATAATGATTTAAAGTTCAGTGATGATTTAGGAGATTGGAAGTTTGAAGGAATTTCTCAAAACTGTAAAGTTACAAACATGAACAAATATAAATTTTAAATTACTTAATAATAAACTAATATTTAATTGTAAATCACAAATGAATATTAAATCTAAACAATGTACATTTTGCAAATTAGAAAAACCTTTACACCATTTCGAAAAAGTCATAAAGAGGCTTACATATTCGCCAGATAGTGACGAAGACGGATATGAGTATTATTTGAAGAAATGTAAAACGTGTATTCAATGTCGTGATATACTTTTAGAACGTGCCAACCGTCATAAACTTAAAAAGCAAGATAATATTAAAGATGCATTTGATAATTGTAATAATATGTAAATGTGGTTTATTACCCAAGCCTAAATATCCGCGTACATATTTAATAGAAATTATTGACGGGTATATATATAAGGATAAAGAGGAAATGCCAATTCAAGACCCCGAATTATTCCGTAAATACATCGATGATCCAAACCCAGACAAAGCTATCACAGTTAAATATATTGAAACTAAACGCGATATGCGTCAACCATATAAAAATAATAATCTTGTTAGATGGTATAGTACAAACATGGAACGTTCAAATACATATGAATATTTACCCGTTGAAGACCTACCTGCACCTACTGAAGATCTACCGGAAACACTCCCTATTGATATTCCTAAAATAGATGTAAAGGAAAAGAAAGCACGCAAACCAAGAACGGATAAAATTATAGTTGAAGATACTTCAGAAAAACGAAATATTCCTTTAACACAAAAGGAAATGAGCAAATGGCAAAAATCAGTAAAAGAATATCAATGTCAAAATAATTGTACATATAAAGAAGCTGTCAATAAATTGAAAAAAGTAAAAGTTGTTAAAAGCGATAACGATATTGTGGTAGATAATCACAATTAGGGAATTCATCCTTTTTATAATATGTATCACTGTCTATACAATCATACAATATAAATATAAGTTTGTCATACATTCTTCGTAAAAATATTGTTATACACATTCTATAACAATATCTATTAAAATAAATTTTCAATCATATCCAATTATTAAATGTACTCTATCATCTGATATTATCTTCGTAAAATAATGTTTAAATTTAGGTTCACTAATTCTATATCGTAGTTGATCCCCTTGTATATGTACTTTTTTGATTGGCTTCAAATTATGATATTTCAACCATAATATACATCCTTCTTCATCATAATCTTTTGAATTAAAAACTACAGATTGTACAGACATATTTATTTTATCAGATATAATTATATGTTAGGAATAAAAAATGACAAAAAAATATTTACAAATTGCATATGTTGTAATTCCTTTGTTATACCCTCAGACACATATGCCCCTTTTTGGTGTGCGTATGATTCCAGACGTGATAAAATGGTCAATAGCAATCTACCGCTTAATGAAGTTGAGATATTAATGAAAGATAAATATATATCAGGATGTGGGCGACGATTAGTAGCTTATAAAGTTGGTAATTTTCATTTAACTAGACAAGCACTACCCGATATAAATGAAAATGTAGTTCTAAATAAAACTTATTCTCCAGAAATTATAAGAAAACCTCTAAGTTAAATTAAAATGTATTTTATAATTTTTAATATTTTCATTGATATCAGTACTATCACCCCATAATATAAATCTACTTAAAGAACCTGCATTAATATTTGTCCAGTCTTCGTTTTTTGAATGTCTATTTATATAAGCATTTCTTCTTATTTTTGAATGATGTTGAGTGTAATCTTCATATCCAGAAGCTCCAAAAGGTATAACTCTATCATCTAAGATAGCGTCATATTTCTTATTTTTAAGATGTGATTTTACTATTTGCAATTTCATTAAAGGTCTTTTATATATTACATCGATATATTATTTTTAGTAAAATTCGATAGCTAATCTATTAGCAATTGTGCCTAATATCGGGGTGCTCCCGAGGTTGGCAGGCGGTGTCGCATTTCCGTAATTCGCAGATGTTGTATAGGCTATATTCGTGTCGGATATAGCAATAAAATTATAAAATGAATTCGTTGAACCTTGTGAATGATACATCACCGTTATATATTCACCTGCAGTATAAACATTACTTCTACCAGCTTGTACAACGAATGCAGCGGAATAGTAGCCATTTCCAGCCACGGTTACGATTGGGGCTAGTAAATCCAATATGGTCGCAGATGAGCCTCCAACCCTACCCCTATAAATAGCCACATGAAACGGGTCAGAACCGGTAGCTAATAAAGTCTTAAATCCGGTCAGAACAGTATTACAGGGAACCATAACAATATACCAATAAGGCTTATTCCCACTTCCAATAGTACCAGTCGATTCAAGAGGACTGAATAAACTAAATCCGGCATTGTAAGACGGACTAGGGTTTGCCCACGTTGTACTAATTCCACTATATGTCAGTACTTGTCCAACTGTACCACGTGTAGTAGGTAATTTATAATTATCTGTACCTAAATTTATTTGAACTCCTGTATTATTAGCCTCAATTGCTTGAGTGCCATTAGGGCTTACTAGTTGTGTGTGGGAGTTATCTGCATGAATTCTATTTTGCACCCCTTTATTGTATGTGAAATCGGCATTTAATAAAAGACTGTTAGTAGTAGTAGTCATAGTGCAACTATCACCCGCTAATATTAGAGTGGTTGTATTATCAAAAGATTTTATGGTAGTATTACCCCCAGATGATGCAGTAAACCTATTAAGAGCATCAACAGTAAATGCGCATCCAGTATTAGAAACGCTACAATAAGAAGAGGCCGAAGGCGCTGCTATATATGTTGTTGTATCTGATATCGATAAACGATTAATGCTTGCATCTGTATAAGTCAATCCATTATTATTAATATCTAAATAATTATTATTATCTGGAGATAATGTACGAGTTTTTGTAGAATCCACAACTAATCTATCTACGGCATTATAAGTCAGTGTCATTGCAGTATCACCAATATATAAACTATTATTACCAGATGCAGATATAACTTTAGAATCTGTACCATTAATATCTAATCGATTAGTTGTACCATTTGCAATGACAAAGTTATTAGCATTCATAATCATTTTTGCTACATTATTAAATGCATATACAAGTCCAAGATTTGATAATGATAATTTATTTAATGATGATGTATTTGATAACGATATAGCACTATCCATAACATTTATATTATTGCTTGAATTTGGCGAACATAATAGAGAGTTTGTTAAATCTATTGAAAATCTATTAACACTATTAAAAAATGTAGCAACTTCTGTATTTGATTTATAAGAATAATTTAGAAGTGATGGTGAAAAAGAATAAGTTTCTGCATTATTAATAACAATTCTATTTATTGAATTCTGTCTTAAATTAATTCTTGAATTAATTAACTCAATTCTACCACTTCCAGAAGGCCCCCATAAAGACGTTCCTATATTTGGATCTTCATTCATTATAAATTTAGTAAATCCATTTTGATTAATTGTAAATTCTGTATTGTTTTGAGAGAAATAATTCAAAAAATTATCAGAATATAAAAGTTCATTTGTATACCATTTATCCTGACTTGAACTATATGTATATGGTGATCCATTAGTAATAGGTGTTGTTGAAGAGCCTAACGCCTTCCATCCAACAAAGGTCGAAAATACTAACGGCGATTGAGCAACAGCGATTGAATTGCAAGGTGTAGTAAAGGTCGCGGTATATCCTAAGGCGGCCGATGGAGTATTCGGACCATCATATACTATTATAAAAGTTCCTGATAAGTGTATAAGTTCTCTAGTTATTTCAATTATCAAATAACCACCTAAACCATATTGACAAATCGTCATAGTTCCACGATAAATAACATCTATTGCATTAGTATTATATGAATTTTGAATAAGTTGACATAGATCTAAATATGAGTATGCCATATGTGGAATTGGTATAACTACATCAACCTGAGGTGATGCAATCATTTGTGCTTTTATTGTAAAAGATGGACCTGCAGGAATAGTAACTAATCCCCCTTGAGCAGATATGATATATAAATTTGGATCATTAATAGAAGCTGGTTGATTATTTGGTATATTCCAATTACCATTCATATTTACATTTTGAAACTGTACATCATTGTACGTATTTAAACTCTGATTAAAAGGGTTACTTGATGTTAATTGTGATACATTTACTGCATCTTTTGGATTAACACCATCTTTTAAATTGATAATTTTATAATTTGTACTCATATCTAAATTTTCAATAGCGGGGTTTTGAAAACCTCCCGTTGATGGATTGTTACCGTATATGTCACTCATTCTATATATCTAAAATCAAGATAATAATTTCTATTTATAAAATACTTTCATAACCATGATAAATTCACCGTTTACGAATTCAGTTGCCAACCTACCACCATTTACGCGTAAAGTGAAATTTATTGTTTTAAGATTCATACCTAATGTAGGATTTAGTGTTATACGATCTTGATCATTAGGAAAATAGATAACAGATGCCCCCCATGGATCGGTAATCGGTATAGACAAAAAACCGTTAATATCATTCACATTATTATTAATACTGTTTATGTATGTTATATTTGGAGTCATATTATCAGAATGTACGAATAACATTGTAGCACCTAAAAAATTAGGGAATGTAGATGCTATAAGTGGTCCAACTACAGCAGTATTATTCAAAAAGCCTAAAAGTGTAGCTAGAGGGCTAGCCAAAACCTGAAGAGTATCTGTTAAATTACTAAAAATCTCTACATATCCACGTTCATTAACGGATAATGCAAAATAATTTACACCGAATACCGCATTTAATTGACTTTGTATATTTGTAAGAAGTTGATTAACTGTATATCTTCCTGCAGTATATGTGAATCCATAATTTGTGGAATTTACAACTAGTGTCATAGTATTAGAACCAGCATAAACGTTATAAAAAATATTAGGAAATGTAACTGAAACAATATTTACTTTTACAATACTTTCAAGTCTTATATCATTCCCAAAATTTACAGCAAACTGATAATTTGTACCGCTTATTTTTTCATAAGAGCTTATTCTTAAATATCTAAATCTACTACTTTCATCTGTTGATCTTTGTAAAATACCATCTATTTGATTTCCACCGGACATTATATACTATTAATAAAGAATAAATTTTTATTTTGTTGATAAATATCTAGCGGCGATTAATTGACGATCTGCAATATTGCGATAGTTATATGTTCGTGATGTATTAATTTTAGATGGATGAGAAATATAATAATTAACTAGATTCATATCTACATTATCGGGTAGTCTCCCTCTTGCCCTTTCTCTAACTTTATTATTAACAACTTCTTCTTTTTTAACTTCTGGTGCAACATAAGGAACAATTGCTTTTGAGTCATCTGTCATAGGTGTTGGATTATTTGTGAATATTACTTCTCCATAATTTGAGGAAATCGGCGGCCTAACTGGGACAGGTCTGACAACAGGAGCGATCGGAGGTGGGGGTACAGACGTTAGCGGTGGGGGTTCGACTGGTGGTGTAGGGGGTGGTAAACGGGGTTCTGTGACAGGTGCTGTATAAGTTGGTGCGTTTGTTGGATTTTTATGACGTTTTGTTTTAGTTCGTACTGTAATCGGTGCTGTTGTAACATTACTGACAAAAGGTGGTACAAATGCAGGTTCATTAGGTCTAGAAGTTGCATTTACAATTGTTGCAGGATTACGATTTCTGATTGAAGTTGGAGTTGGAGTATCTGCATTTATTACACGATCTAGAGTAGGATGAGCCGGATAAAAAACATGACCGATTGAGTGTGCATGTTCGCTAAGAGAGGGGCCATATTCTCTAATATAATCTGATGCTTCTCTAATATAATCTGATGCTACTCTAGCTGCATGACTATTAGAACCCCTTTTTAAAGCTGTATGTATACCTTCATTTAGACGTTTTGCAGTTTCTGAATTAGATGCATCTGATATAGCCTGTCTAGCTGATTTAACCGCCTTAACAGTGCCTTCTTTGAGGCCTTTACCCATATTTTTACGATGATGATTTCTTACAGGATACATTTATACTGTTATATAATATAATATTGTTTTTTTTTATTTTGAAAGATAATATTATAGAATGTTTCAAATATATAAACGAATAGCTTTACAAAATATAAATCTTGATAAGCCTTCTAATGACATGATACCAAGAGAGAGAGTTTTAAAGGTTTCTGATCATAAACCTTTATCTCATGATCAAAAAACTATGCGTGATTTGCGCGTTCCAGGAGAACAAACCAATCTATATGCTTCTCAGTTTAAACCTGTGCAAGTATATAAAAAAATAGATAGTAAAGTACATTCTCTTAGACAAGGTGTACCATATGTGCCACTTATTATCGGTGTAAATGAGCGTGTAGGTACAAATGAATTTAATTATCAATACCCCACTCTAGGTCAAGCAATTGACCAAAAACAAGATATGAATAGCGGTTTTAAAATCCCACATAATTCACCATTAGACTTAGCATATTCTAGAGCGGAGGCTTTAAAATCGGCTAAGAAATTCAATGTATCAACTAGAGATCAATATGAAAGATGGATATCTTCTGGAATTCTTGCAGATAAGGTTTTTCAAGCTGATCGAAAAAAAAACGGAAATAAAGAAGTATATTTTGATAAGTTAAAACATACTGCCAATATTGCTAAGAATGGTATAATAAACATGAATTCTGAACAAATGCAAAGACATATACTACAAACTGTTACAGATTTGAAAAAAGAACAAATGAAACCTCAAGGATAAATATTTATCTCATTAATGGATTTCTAAAATGATGACGTGCTTGAGGGCGTACATGTTTGTGTATATGTGGATTTGTAACTTCTTCTTTTTCAATAATTTCTAACTTCTTCTCATCCTTTTCCTTGTTTTCTTGTTTTTCCTCATCAGATTCACTTTCGGCTAGATCTATTTCAACTTTTGGGGCTTCTACACCTTTACGTAGAATATATTCATCTAGATTCTTTCTAAATCTCTTATTATCATCTGAACCTTTTGTAATTAGAAGAAAGTTCACTTTTCTATTACCTTCTTCATCAAATGTATCTTTAGTAACATCTAACAACATTTTACAAAATTCTTTTTTCGTCATATCTGGTAGACAAAATTGATCACATAATACATCCATTTCAGATTTAGAGGATTTGAATATAAAAAGATAATTCGCCTGTAATCTACACTTTTTAGGGAGAATATTGATATATTGACATAACATAAATATTGATGCGTTCATATGTCTTGGAGCAGTAAAACACTCTAAAAAAGCTTTTGAATTCATTAACTTTAGATTGTTTTGAACATCATCAAATATAATTAGTATTTTTGGTGCCTTAGAAATATCATCTACTTTTTGAATAGATGCTTTTTGATTATCGATAATCATTTGAATTTTATCTGATGTTGGATCTTTTATGACATGTTGTTTTTTAATGACATTCTGTTCAATTAAACCGTCATACATATCATCATCTGAACCAATTACTAAAAAAATAGCATCATAATAACCTTTTAACATCATCTTATTTGATAAGAAATTATTCACGAGTGTACTTTTTCCTGAACCTTGAGAACCTGAAAATATTGATACAGATGAATGATGAGGAATTATTTTAGCTTTCATTAATGGTCTTTGATATATTCCACTCTTCTTAGTATCTATTTTTACAATGTGTAGAGGGTTCATATTTGTTTGTTATATATTATACGGATATTTATTATTATATTAGTAAAACGAAAATAATTTTTTATATTCTTGAATAGTATATAATAATATTATAGAATGTCGTCAAAACCTAAAAAACCACTTCCGCCACTTACACAAGAATTAATTGATATTGCTTCAAAATTTCATCCAACTGAAGAACTACCGAAATTACTTAGAAAATATGGATATGGCGAGTATATTGATGAAGATCATGTTCGAGAACTATCGAAAGATAAAAAAACTTCACTTGAAAAAAGAACAGAATATTACGAGAGCCTTCTTACAGGCATATTAAATAGACTTACTGAACAAATAATAGATGAAGCAAATACAGTCGAAGAACTAGAAAAAATAGCGATAAAATATGGTATTACTCTTCCAAACGCAAAAAAAAAAGACAAGATTATTGTATTTAAAACCGCATTAAAAAATGAGATTAAAAATAATTTAATAGTTCCAGATGATATTGAAGAAGCAAAAGTAGAAGAAGTTGTACAACCAGAAGCAAAAGTAGAAGAAGTTGTACAACCAGAAGCAAAAGTAGAAGAAGTTGTACAACCAGAAGCAAAATCTGTATTATCTGTCAGTAGAGATCCAAATAATACAGTTGTGAAAACTCTAGAACAACTACAAGAGACTAGAAATATTAAAAGCACAAGAAAAAAGAATGCAATTGCACTATTTAATGAATTAGGTATGATAAGTAAACGAAATCTTGATTCAAGCAATATTAATGCTGATCAAATATATGACGCAATTGAAAGTACATTATTTAATCCACCTATATATCATACGGATGTATTCTCTGATACTAAAATAGATCCTACTCTTATTATCGTAGATCCTAAAAATAATGAAAAATTAAAAAAAGATGAACTTGTAAAAATTGAAATGATGTCTAGAGGAGAAGGAAAAAAAGAAGCAGCTATAAAACTTGCAAAAAGATTAGGCATTACACATAAGGGAGGATGGCATAGAGATTATAATACTAATCAAATACTTCAAGCAATTAAAGATAATAAAAATGAATCTGTTGAAGAAGTTGTTGAACCACCTACATATAAGGTTATGACAACTAAAACTAATGAACGTCCATTTGTTGATAATGATAAACTTTTTGATCCTTCAGATGTAAAAGATAATGAAAATGAACCTCACTACTTTCAGAATTATGGTGACCCTGTAAAACCTTATCCTAATCAACAATTAGCTTTTAATCAAATTGAACAAGATAAACTTGATGGTGTTGATTTAGAAACAATTTCTAAAAACTATCAAAATGATCTAACAATAGCGGGTAGTTTTTTCAATGGTCTTCAATCTTTTATAGCAGGAGTTGCATTAGGTGAAACACCTGTTTATTTAGGATCAGGTACAGATATGTACAAAGCAAAACAAGAAAATATACTCCCTGTAAATAGACTTGATCAAATCGCTCAAGAACATGATATAGAATATGTAAGAGGATCCCATATAAAAGATTTCGCTGAAAGAACAAACTTAATGAATGATGCAGATAAAGCAATGATCCAAAAAATAAATTTAGAATTAAAATCGGGAAATCTTGGCGTACGTGAATCGGTTTTAGCACAATTGACAGTAAAAGCATTAAAAACAAAACAAACATTAGGTCTTAGTGTTGATACATTTATACCATATGTTGAACCTAGTCTTGAATTTGATGAACAAAAAGAAGCAGAATCTAGAGAATTAAAAAGAATAGCAGACATGACAAAACCAGCAAATCGTTTAAAAAATAAAATATTTCAATCTCAAGAATCAAAAAGAAAAGAAGAAGCTAGAAAAGCGGAAGAAGATAGAAAAGCAGAAGCTTTAAAAGCGGAAGAAGCTAGAAAAGCAAAATCGATTGAAGATCATGCATTCGTATCAGAACAATTAGAAAGAGAAAGATTACAGCGTGAATTTTTTCAATATATGCGTCAACGAAATAATGAAGAACAAAAAGAACTAGATCAGATTAGACCTTCTATTAGAGAAGCAATAAATAATCAGTTAGATGAAACTCAAACTATAGATCAAGTATTTTATCATTATATGAAGGGTCTAGAAGACAAGGCATCCAAAAAAGCTAATCAATATCTAGTAGACAGAGAACGTGAAATAGAAGAACATCAAAAACAAATCAATTTATTAAATGCAGAAATAGAGAAAAATAATGTTAAAATAATCAAACAAGAAAAAGTTGTAAAAGCAGAAGATCATAGAGTACATGTTCTTTTACCACTAGAAAAAGATGCCGCCGTAAATAATGTAAAAGTAGAATTTGAAATGAAAAAGAATGATATGAGAAGAGCGTTATTGAAATATGCAAAGAATTATGGAAAGACGATGTCTATTGAACGAGATATAAACATCTTAAAAGAAGAATCTGACCAAAAAGTAGAAAATATTAAAAAAGAGTTTGATTCTATAATTCAAGAAAATAATATAAAGTTGGAAGAACAAGAAAAAGAATTAGATAGACTATATCAAGAAAATGATAAATATAAGGAAGATGCGTTGCATCATGCACGGTATATGCATGTTTTAGAAGAAGAAATAAGTCAATATAATTTATATGCACCTCAAACAGATGAAGATCAAAATGAAGATTCTATTCATCCTTATACACCTCGTGAACAACTTGAATTACCTTCTAAAAATCAAAATCTTTTACCTTCTAATAGTATAGGTATGTCTAGACAAAGTTATAGCAGTTCAATTGCAAGTGCATCTGATTATGGTGATTATGATGATGATGAATTTAAAACTGTTCCTGTTACACTAAAAAATGCAGAAACACCTGACGAAACTCTAAAAAGAATAAATGATCAGGGAATACCATTAACGCAGACGTCAACACGGTTCTCAAATGGTGTTGTGAGTGGAACACGATTTATGAGGGCGGATTTATCAAAAGAACGTGATGATTATGTCAAATTAACACCAGAAGAAAAAAAGGCAAATGCACTAATGATGAGCAATCTCAACTTTGTAAATTTGGGTTCCGGTAATGGTAATCAACAGATTATGCCTAATACGTCAAAGGCAGCATATGCCGTTAAAAATAACTTATTACGTTCAAATGCCTTAAATGATGCATTAAGATATAGTGGAAGTTTGAACCAAGGAACTATGTATATTCAAAGACATCCAAAATTAACAGCACATATAAAGAAACTTAATGAAGTTGTTATGATTCCTTCAACTGGACAAATTCAAATGTTCGCTCCACAAAATCCGGCCACAGATTTTCGTAATCAACATGTAGGAAAACCTATAAAATTAGGTGGTATTAATCCGATTAACGATAATTCACAATATGCACAAAGATATGACCCTAGAACTAGAAACTATCATATCAATGTAATTAATCAAGGAATTCGAATTTAATTTTCTAAAATTTTATTTTCTCTAATATTGATATATAAGTCTATAATGAATCCTGAAGAAGTCAATTCAACTTTTAATGAGTATCGCCATCTTAACTCCATGGTTTATAGCCGAAACAGTGGCGGTTCGCTTGTTGCACAGCGTGTCCAGAAACAGTCATTCCCTAGTTCTCTCAGCTATTCTGTAGGATCTACAATTCAGGCAATTTTTAATGTAAATCAGCCTGTATGGGGGCCTACTTCGTATCTTCGTCTAAAGTTTACGTCTGATACTGCAACCGATTTTGGTTCAGGTTCAGTTCTAAGTATGATTGAGTCTGTAAGAGTTTTTCACCGATCAGGTGAAATGTTGTCACAGTGCCTAAATATCTCTACTTTGGGAAAACTGAAACTATTATATAATACAACACAATCTGATTATGTACAATTAGCTAAACAACTTTACGCAAATAATGTTCCAGGGTCGAGTACGGTAGGTTCAGCTAATTTATTGAGAATTGGCGAAAATGTCGCAATTATACCTTTGTCACTTATAGCCGAGATTTTCGGAAATACAAATCAATATATTCCAGCTTCTCTTATTTCTGGTATGCGTATTGAAATTCAACTTACATCATCTGAAACAAGTATGGGTCTAAGAAATAAAGCGGCTTTATTTACTACTATTACACCAGTATTTACTTTTGATTGCATTCAAGATTTTGATAATGTTAAAAAGATGCTTATTGAAGAACAAGCAGATGTACAGAATTCAGGGTTACAATTTACATATGATACATATTTTTCATCGTCTAGTTCGAGTGCGGGTGTAACATCTCTAAATATTGATGTTCTTCAAAGTGCATCGATGGTTGAGGCTTGTTTTTTAGTAATTCGTAATCCTACCGTTCCTGCTGGCGCTGACGCTACATCACAGTTTGATTTTGTCCCGTTTGTCGATGAAGCAAAAGACGGTGGATCTAGTTATCAATGGCGAATCGGAAGTGACTATAAACCTATCTATACTGTAACGAATGCATCAGAAGCATATATGCTTACATGTCAAGCCGTAAATCATGTTTATCATCAAAATAGCATGTTGTCTCATTGTAAAGGTGTGTCCGTTTCTGGATTTGGTGCAACTACTGCTGTATATGGTTCTAGCTTTGAAAAAGACGCTACATCAGTAGTTTTACTTAGTGGAGAACCTAGTAACAATTCGCGCTTGGTAAACGTACATGTAGAGGGTTTAGAAGGTGCTTCCTCCGCCGCAGGTGCAAAGGCGTATATATTTATGAAATATGTTCGTATTGCAAATCTAATGGGCGATAGTTGTGTAGTCGATCGTTAGATTATTTATGAGTGAATATACGGCCTATGATATTGACCTATAAGAAAGGGGCACAGAACGGGGGCAACGTATAGCGAGGAAGCATCGGGGGCGGGGTGTTGCTAT
>Ga0209668_10000605_pt1 | contig 14823 bp, 14 predicted proteins | sample FrelakmetPLP11PL_FD_187150 | JGI IMG/M metagenome (GOLD analysis project Ga0209668, IMG submission 187150) | Freshwater lake sediment microbial communities from the University of Notre Dame, USA, for methane emissions studies - PLP11 PL (SPAdes)... | ecosystem: Environmental > Aquatic >... | reverse complement strand
CCCGGAAAAACGCTTTGTAGTCACCGCTTAATGGGATGTTATCGATGCCGTAATGGTAGATATCAACGGTAACCTCTGCGGTTACTTTTGTATCGCCCGTCTGCGGATCATCGGCGATTCTTACATGGTATGTGACATCCCGTTTGATATATCTGTCCGATTTCATGCCGCCAAGATTGGCCTCTACAAGGGCAAAAAAGTCGTTTCCCGATTGCGCGCCCGCCGTCTCCGTTACCACCGCGCTCACCTGCGGCGCGCCGGCTGTCTTCACGGCGGGCCAGGCCCCGGCCCAGCCCTTTTGGAGGGACATATCCTGCAGGCCATCGTCAACAAAATACAGCTGGATATTCTTTTTATTGAGGTTATCCGTTATCGCCGAGCAAATGGCTCCAAGCCTGAACGGATTAAGGATTATATTTTTAATAAGCTCGTTCGCGAAGGGCTTAAGGACATTTTTCCGGTTCGCCAGGTCTTCAACATTATGTCTGTCAATCTTATTGACCTCGTATTCAAGGGTTTCAAAAAGGTTGTCTTTGGTGAATTCAATGCCGTTCACTTTAACGGGGCCCATAACCCCCAGAAGGTCTTCCAGCAATGAATAATTGACCGCAATCACGCCGTCAATCTTAATATCCGGACGCGTAAGGCGCATCATGCGCACAAGCTCATTGGCGGTTTTCGGGAAGTCGGCGTCATAATTCGCATCGCGGAAAGTGTAACCTTTGTACCATTGGTCGGCCAGGAGCTCTTTCATCGGATATGGAGGATCGATGTACGGGTGTTCATCAATGGCGCCGTAAACATCTTCCATCTTGATTCCGGTAAAAAATCCGGACTGGAAATCGGCAATGCCGAATGCGGAAAGAAACCCTCCGGATGGCCTTAATTCAGTATTGTTCTGGAAGACGATCAGATATTTCTTTGCTCCGAACGGGAATCCGGTCAGCGCGGGGGAATGCGGCAAAAAACACTGCAGTCCGCCAAGCGAAAAAAATATGCAAATGATGATTATCAGTAAACCGGCAAGTAATCCGAACCTGCCCCAACGCCTTTTTTTTGGAGATTTTTGGGGATGCAGTCCGAGCCGTGCGCCGATGCGCGAAGCTGTTCCGCCAAACGATGCCGCCATTTTAGCGGCAATCGCTTTTAGCCGTTCGATGAGTACGATGGATTTTTCCATAGCCATTAAATTCAATTTATTTGCCTCCGGTTGTTGACGATCCGGCAGGGATTCAGCTAAGAAGACAATTCCAACCCTGCCAAATCACAGAACATCCTACCACATCGGCTAAAAACGGGCATTTGACAAAACATCAAAAATATCATAAAATGATACGATAACCAATAACATATCAGCATGCTGGAAAGCGCAAGTTCAAGAAGTCGTGTTGATGCAAGCACGGAAAATAGCACACGGAGGTCCGAAAGACCACCATGTAGGCGCGAAAGCGATGCGCCACCCAAACCGGGCCAGCTATTGAGCGCCACCAAAGAGGTACGCCAAAAAATTTCGGGAATATTTGAAAGGGTAAAGAACCCGGAAGTGTAGCGGAAATGCCAATTTTGCTAATGGAAATATCCAATAACTGAATTATATGCAAGATAACCGGCCATGCAGAGAAAAAATGGATACCATTCCCGATTCGCCGACAGCGATACGGCAGATAAATAAAAAGGAACATGGCACCAAATCGGATATTCGTGAAATCATGAAACCTGTTAATCAGATGGCTAACGGCGTTGTCGAATCTGAAAAACCTTCAAAAACTGCTTAATTTACAGGGGCGTTAAAGGCGGACTGTTCGCGAAAATCGTTGCGGACGGTTTTTCGTATGAGCCAATGCCTCAATCTTCCGGCTTCAACAACGGGAACAGCACAACATCCTTCAAATTGTCCTGGTTGGTCAAAAGCGCCATAAACCGGTCGATTCCAAGCCCCCAGCCGCTGATCGGCGGCATACCGTGTTCCATCGCCAATAGATAATCTTCATCCATCGGCATCGCTTCTTCGTCGCCGCCTTCGCGCGCGTCTGCCTGGCGCAATAGACGGTCGCGCTGATCTATCGGATCCACGAGCTCGCTGTAGGCGTTGACGATTTCCCATGAATTCACCAATAGCTGAAAAGTGTCGGCGATGCGCTCGTCCTTGTCGTTTCTGCGCGCGAGCGGTTTTGTATCAACGGGATGTTTAACCACAAAAGCCGGCTGGATCAGTTTTGGCCGCGAGACTTTTTTGTAGAGAGCGTCGCACAGATTGCCGTAGCCCATCGTTTCTATGGTGACATCAAATGTGCGTAGCTCATTTGATGTCGAGCGCATGCCCATTTTCCTGATTTCCACCCGCAGAGCGTCCGCGTCACCGTAACATTCCAGAATATCTATTCCGCAGTCTTTCTTGATCAGCTCGGCAAAATTCAGGCGCGGCCACGGAGTCTTGAAGTCTATTTCCTGCTCATTGCCATCGCGGTCGCGCGTCATTATTTTTAGACTGCCGGTCAGTTCTTTGATCACCTGCGCGATGAATTTCTCCGTAAACGCCATGTTGTCTTCGTAGTTCCAGTACGCGGCGTAATATTCCATCATCGTGAACTCTTGTAAATGAGACGGATCCATCCCCTCGTTGCGGAAACATTTGCCGATTTCATAGACGCGTTCAAACCCGCCGACAATGCATCTTTTCAGATATGTTTCCGGTGCGATTCTTAAAAACAGGTTAATATCCAGCGCGTTGTGGTGGGTGGAAAAAGGCTTGGCCGCGGCCCCGGAAGGCACGGAAGTCAGGATTGGTGTTTCCACTTCAAGAAAACCGTTTTCATCCAGAAATCGCCTCATCGCGGAAATCATTTTCGTTCTCATCAGGAATCTGTTTTTGCTTTCGGCATCGGCCAGCAGATCAAGATAGCGATAGCGGTATTTTGATTCGATGTCCTGTAAACCGTGGAATTTTTCCGGTAGCGGACGCAAAGTTTTGCCCAGCAGAGTCCATTCTTTGACCAAAAGAGTCAGTTCTCCGTGTTTGGTGTGGAAGAGTTCGCCGGTTACGCCGACAAAGTCCGCCATGTCCAGTTTTTTGACGAGTTTGTAGGGATCAAGCGCGTCTTCCGCGTCATTTACGGCGCCGTTTGAGGCAGAATCATCGGCTGTTTTAGGGGCATTGGTAGACAAAAAATCCTTCATGAAACAGACCTGCATCTGGCCGCTGTCGTCCCGCAATTGGGCGAAAGTCAGTTTACCGTGCGGACGGAGCAGGATAAGCCTGCCGGCAATTTTTATTGTTGCCAAAGGCTTTTCCAGGATTTCATCCAGCGCGCGCGGCGGCGGCTTTTCCGCAAGAGAGAGCACCTGGGTAATCATATGCGTCCGTTCGTAGCGCTCGGGGTAGGGTTGTATTCCCGCCGCGCGCAGTTCTTCCAGCTTCTTTTTGCGGTCTTCAAACTCATTCGTGGGGTTCGCCGTCTGTTTGTTCAGCCCCGCCACAAATTCAGCCGCCATTTTATTTGTCTCTTTGGAATGGCCCTTTTTATCTGACATATAAGCTCGGATTAGTTTTTACAGCCATCACACTTTAGCACAACGGCTTATCTTGCTCAAAGGCCGTAGATGTCCTTGCGGTGCTTGATTCGCAGAATCATCAGGATCTGGATGCGGCCTCTTTTATCGACATCAAAAATGGCGCGGTAATCGCCGATCCGGAAACGGTATTGGCCGATCGCGGGTTCGGTAAGCCTTTTGGCATAGATCAGAGGGCTTTCCTGCAGGCTGTAATAGTGGATCTTTTTCAGGATCGTTTGTGCCGTTTGCGGTTCCAAACGATCCAAATCATCACTGGCTTTTTGTAAATATATTACTTTATACATTCTAAAGAAGACCAAATTTTTTCATCACCTCTTCCTGCGTATAATATTCCCCTCTTTTTACCTGCGCGCGAGCTTCCTTAATCTCTGCGGCCAATTTTTCAAAAGCAAAATCTTTCTCGTCTATCGCCCTGACCTCAAGCACCGGAATATTCTTTTTAAGCACGATGAAGCGGATATTCAGCTTCCTGGCTTTTTTGGTAATCGCCGATATGTTGGCTCTGAATTCTTTCATGCCGATTAGTTTGGTGGTCATTGGTGGAGTATTTAAGATGTACCTTAAGTGTACACTATAAATACAAAACGGAAAATGCAAAGTCATTGTACCTGCGCCGCATTACCGATTCATTACCGCCGCTTAAAAATCAATCATTGACAAACCGGGGAAAAAATCAAATAATCCCACTCCTGACAGTAATATCCACCATGTCCGATCGGAATAATGAATTGCGGGAAACAGACCCTGAGATTGTAATCACGCCGCCGGCGCCGGAGCGGACAAAGCTTATCCGCCAGCGCGAACATCTGACCCTGATTTTGGTAAAGATGGGTTTTAAGCAGCTGGCTACCGATACTGCGGCCAAGTCGATGGAATGTGTTCTCCTGCTGAAGGACAGCGTGAATGGAAATAACAAAATCGGAGTGCGCATCTTCATTCCACAGGAGGATGATTTTTTGCAAATGGCACTGCTTGGCAATGAAGATGAAAACGCGGCAATAGTCCGGTCAATCAATGAAGGCGGTTATTTCAACGCCGCAAAAGGCAACCAGGAGAGAGAAGTGATCGGCGAATATTACAATGTGACGATGACTGACGAGCCTCCAGCCACATCCACGAAAATCAAATACATGTCGTTGGGAACCACCAACCGGGTTTGGGCCTTACTGAAAAGGATAATAGGGGGATAATCCCATCCTCTTACGAACAATCAAATGCAAAGACAGGACGCGGCCTACCTGCTCTTTATGATGTCGGAAAAGGGGCAACTCAAATTATGTCGAAGCCGAACAGATGCAATCTTCAGGGGCGAGAATTGATTACAGACATGAAAATGGGGTAGAATATACTGATGGCTTATCATAAAAGAAAACCCGGAATACCCGAAAAAAATGAAACAAGCGCCGGGTCAATAAATAAGGCCGCCGGAAATGATTCATTGCCGGTGAATGAACAGCGGGGCGTCACCCGCCGCGACATCCTGAAAATATTCAGAAAATATTTCGGAGCGATCGCTTTCCTCGCCATTTTCAATGAGGGCTGCACCGAGACCGTGGATAAGACGCAAAGCTTCACGCAGAATTTCAATTTCAACGCCCACGAACCGTTTGATGAAACCGACCTGAAGGAAGTAAACGAACGCAACGGGCAAAAAATTAACGCGGAAAACTGCCGCGCCGGTTTTCAGAAAGCCATGGATGAGGAGATATCCGCCAAGCTGAATCTGTCTGATTTTGTGGCTTTCGCCGATCAAAACGGAATCGTATCGGCTGAAAGCCTACTCGCTTCAATCGAAGGGCAAAAGGCCGTTTTGGATAAATATCCTTTTATCAAAGCGATCAATTGGGTAAGTAGCCCCGCATATCCATACAACTACGAGCTGGATAGCGCCGACGGATACATTTATGTTTCACTCAATGACAGCAGTATCGCGGTTAACGATTATCCCGCAAACCGCAGCATGAACATGATATACAATACTTCCTCCCCCAATGTGCAAACCAGTCCCGAATACCGCGATTTCCAGCGCACGATTTACATCGGCGCCCGTGACAAGAAACAAGGGGATTACTCACGCGAAATCACTTTCGGTCCGGGCATGGATATGCTTCAACTCAAGCCTTCCACCGTACAGTCCTATTCGAACGAAGGCGGCGATAATTACAATATATTTGAAACGCAATCTTTTACACGATTATTGAAAGACTGCAAATCAACGCCTATCATAGATACTTTTCTCAAGAACATCCTCGGCCAGAACACGCAACTGGAACAAGAGCTTGGTCGGCCGGCGGAAGTCGGAGAATCGTTTTTCAGCATGATGAACATAAAATCAATTGATGAACTGGTGGAAATCTTCCGCCTTCTGCCGCCGGACCCGGTAGTTTACGGCTTATTGATAAGCCGTGCGCTTCGTTACCATACATATGACAAAGACCCGCAGGATGAATACCGCGACCCGGTGACGGCCCTGAAATCCGGCTGGGCGGACTGCGACGATTTCGCGGTCATCAATTACTTCTGGGCGCATCTTCACAACTTAAAACCAAACATGCTGGTGATCCGATCTTCCCGAAGCGACGAGCATCATGTCCTGGTGTGGTATCGCGATGCGAAAGACCGGCTTGTGGTTATGGATAACGGCGATTGCCTGGTCCTGAAACCGGGCGAAAAAATTGAAGAATACCTCGCCGATTTCGGCAACGACTATGTGGATACCCGTCCGGGCGATCAATGGCTGATTGATTACAACGGACCGGTTTGAAGTTATTTCCCAATCAGCCCGTCCAGCCAGGCGTGATATTCCGGTTCCAGCACCTTTTTCAGACTTTCTATCTGTCCTGCGGCTCCTGGAGTCAGGTTTCCGCCCGCGGTCGTAGCTTCAATCGTTGGTTTGACCATGTTCTGCAGAAGGAATTCGCGGAAGGTTTTTACTTCTTCGGCCTTCGCGTGGCCGCCGATATATGATTCAAGCGTTTTTCCGGATGCGGCGCGGAGATTTGAATAGACATCAATCAATCTCTCCATCTGTTCCGATGTCAGCGGTTGGCCGATTCTTCCTATATCAAAGCCGTAATGCGGATTGATTTCAAAAAATTTCGAGCCGAACATCTCATTTTTCCCGTCCAATATGTAACGGAATAATGGACCGCCCGTAACGCCGGTCTCATATACTCTTACCCTTTTGAATTCATCAACGCTAGTTCTGTCCGCGAGGTTATAGGCGGTATGGATGAAGTTATCCACCTGGTATTTTGCCCGGGGCGAAAGTTTGCTGTCGGCACCATCGCGATAATATGTTTCAAGAAAAGCCCTGGTGTTTTCTTCGCTTTTTGTGCGGCTGTCAGACTTGTGCATCTGCTCCACGGCAATGCTTGCCGGGATCGGGGCCACAGCCGCCATCGCACTCAATCCAATCAGTACCGGGGCGATTTTGCCGCGAATTTTCGCTTTCAAACGGCCGAAAGTGCTGGCATTTTGTTGTTCGGCGAGGGTTCTTTCCGCGTACGCCAGTTTGGCCTTATCCATCAATAATTCTTTCCTGACAGTTTGTAACTGAATGTCCAGGTCGGTCAGAACCGGATTAGTGGCCGCATCTTCCACCAGACTTACATTGAGTTCATTCTTTACCTCCGCTTCAGCCTGGACCAGCTGTTCTTCATATTCGGCTTCGGCAAGAGCCAGCTCGTTATCATCGAATTCAAATGCTTCCAGGGGATTTAATTTTGGGGACATAAATATTGAAATTAAATTGTAGAATACGAATATAGCACAAAAAAGAGAAAAGTCAAGAAAGTGAGAGATGAATATATCCTTAAAACCGGCCTGTCACTGGCACCGCGGGCGCCGCGGCTTATTCCGCCCCGGCGTACTCCTGCATTTTTCTGCCTTTTTCGATGGTCAAAAAGCGCATCTGCTCGGCCTTAAAGGCGACTTCCATGCGGCCGGTGGGGCCGTTACGATGCTTGCGGATGAATATGTCGGTGATGCCTTTTCGCTCGGTGTCGTCCTCGTAATAATCCTCGCGGTACATCATCATAACCACATCGGCGTCCTGCTCAATCGCGCCGGATTCGCGCAAATCGGATAATTGAGGGATCTTGCTTGGGCGAAGTTCAACCGCGCGGCTAAGCTGTGACAAAGCCATAATCGGTATCTTCAATTCACGCGCCAGCCCTTTCAGAGACCTTGAGATTTCTGATATTTCCTGGACGCGGTTGGTCTGGTTATAGCCCTTGCCGCCGGTAGTCATCAACTGCAGGTAGTCGACGATCAGAAAATGCAGGCCGTGCTCCATCTGCAACCTGCGCGCTTTGGCCCGCAGTTCGGCGATGGAATTGCCGACGGAATCGTCTATATAGATTTTCATGGAATAGAGTTCGTCCATAATCCCGCCGATTCGCATGAAGTCATCTTCGGTCAGTTTGCCGGTGCGCAGCTTCCAGCTGTCCACTTCCAGCAGAGAGCAGAACATGCGTTCCACCAGCTGTTCCTTGCTCATTTCAAGAGATATCACCCCGACGCTGTAACCTTTCTTGGCGATGTTCTGGGCCACATTAAGCGCGAAAGCGGTCTTTCCCATGGATGGCCTTGCCGCAAGAATTACAAGATCGGAAGGCTGTAACCCTGAAAGAAGGCTGTCCAAATCGCGGAATCCGGTAGGAATACCGCGGTATTTGTCTTTGGTGTTTGGATCGTGCAGTTCTGTGATTTTGTCGTATGTGGAATTTAGAACCTCTTTTATATGCACAAAACGATCCTGCAAAAAAGTCTGCGATACTCCAAAAATGGCTTTCTCTCCCTGTTCAAGCAGCTCCTCAATCGGATCTGTCTGGTTATAGCCGAGCCCGCTGATGGTGTCCCCGGCCTTGATTAACCGGCGCAGAGTGGACTTTTGTTTGACCAGCATCGCGTATTGAAAGACATGCGAGGCGGTCGGGACTTCGTTCAATAGCGAAGAAAGATAAGACGCCCCGCCGACGGTTTCAAGCTTTTTTCGTTCTTCAAGAAGATTGGAAACGGTAATCAGGTCAATCGGACTGCGCTTGTCGTACAGGTCAAAAACCGCCTGATAAATCATGCCGTGGCTTTCGTGGTAAAAGTCGTCCGCGGCAAGAAAATCAGAGACTTTAGAAATCGCGTCTTTGTCTATCAGCAGACTGCCAAGCGTCGTGCGTTCAACTTCAAGGCTGTGCGGCGGGATTTTGAGAAAGTCTTCTGCCATTTTTTAGCTGACCGTTAAGAAATTTTAATGTTGGTGGCGTATTGTCTCATTTATGGGCTATGCGGGGTATGTGGCCGGGCTGGAAATTGTCTTCGGCCAGGACGGGGCCCCTACACAAACCGCCAGGTTTGTGGCTATGAGTCGCTGTCTGCGAAGCAGACACGATGCCTGCCATAGGAAGCTTGTGTCCCCGACTGTCCTCAGCCAACTTCCAGCCTGTCCGCTGTTGTCTGATACAGGGGTGAACGCCTCAACATCATTGATCGTCTTGCCTGAAGACGATTTGCGGCACAACCCGCCACACAAAAACTCTTGGGAAAAAATACTGACACAAATCGTAAATTTTTAGAAATATTTTATGAAGAGTTTAGATGTAAATCGCTTGACAACTCCCGCCCGGAATATCGGAAAGAGCAAGGTGGTGGGGGCGCAAACCCCGGCGGCCTGCTCAACCTCAAAGCTGGGGGGTAGCTCAAAGCTGGGCGCGACCGGTGAAAACATCGCAGAAAAGTTTCTCGTCTCAAAGGGCTACAAGACGCTCTCCCGCAATTACCGCATACGGGGCGGGGAAATAGACATCGTGGCAAAAAAAGGTGGTATAATCGTTTTCGTCGAAGTCAAAATGCGGCGCGGCACAAGATTCGGAGAAGCGTTTGAGGCGATTGATTATCGCAAGAAACAGAAACTGCTTCGCGCCATCCGCCACTATCTGTCCGACACCGTGTCCATGGCCAATCTGCCCCCGTTCACTCCCTGGCAATGCGACCTGATCGCGATCCAAATGCCGGCTCCGGGTAGTCAATGGAAACAGGGCGCCGGCCGCAAAATACCGACCGCAGAAATCCGCCATTACAAAAACATTTTTTTAATCTGATATGCCACTAAGCGAACAGACCGTAAAAAAAATCTCATTATTCGGATTCATTGCCCTGGCCGTTCTAGGGGCGCTATTCATGTTTTTCGCCATGTTCCTGAACAAGGGAACATTGACCGTCATCGCCCGCGCGCCTTTTGTCATGAACATCGGCAACATCAAGAACGAGGCTTGCCCGGCCGACACCTGCTCTGTGACGATGGCTCCGGGAATATATGAAGTCACTCTTAAAAAAGAGGGATACCGTGACGCGGTCATCACAATGGATGTGCCGATCGGAGGAGAAAAAAAGGAATCCGTTGAATTTGATTTTTTACCGACATTGCGGATTGCGGGTGAAGAAAGCGCGCTTAAGATTTTTACTGCGCCGAAAATCGAACCCGCGGATGACATGCCGGAGATCGGAGTTTTTTATGAAAAGAATTATCTTGCCTACATCGCCCGCGATCCGGATACCCATCGTCACACTTTATATGTACGGACGATTGAAAACGGAAAAGCCGGAGCAAAAACGGTCGCGGCGTCATTCATCCGCGACATCAAAAATTACAAACTCATCACCGATATTGAAAATCGCGGCAAAATCGCCCTGATTGATTCCACCGCAGGCACATCCACTTTATACATGGTGGATCTTAAAGCAAAATCGCGCGACAGCCTCTTCACCTATCCTTTGATAACCGATGTGAAGTGGATCCCCGGTGGAGACGACTTTGTGTTTTCTGCCAGGGAAGAAGGGAACATTGGAGAGACGATTTTTCTGAACAAACCAACGGTGGACGGCACTACCGGAGCCGCCAAAGCAAATATTGAAAAGCTCGGCCTGATCACAACCCTGAAAAATGTCGTTCCGGTCAGCGCCACCCGGCTGATTGCGGCGACTACCCAAAAAGTAAGCGGTCAGGGTTCCGGAGCGGAACTGGAAGGAGCGCTGGTGACTCTTGGTGAAATTGAGGCCACTCCATCGGCATTGGCGGCGATTGTGCCTGCCCTGTCAACGCCGGGCACTGAATTTATCGACTACTCTCTGGTCTCAAAACAGGCGCGGCTGTTAAAACACGCTCCGGACCTCGCCTACCCGTCGCAGGCTGTCATAAGCGAAACGCAAAAAAGCGCGTACTTTTTGATAGACGGAAAGGTTTACGAGTTGCAGTTTACCGATCAGGCAAACTGAAAGTTTGCCTTATAGATATGAATAAAACTAAGCGTTTGGCCGACGATGGGTATTATGAGATAATCCAAATGGCACATTTATCAATATTCCATGAAAAAAATAAACATTCGGATAAGTAGAAAAAATCTGGAAAAAGCAGTGCAAAATTCTTCATCAATTGAAGGAATGAGCCTTAAACGCGCAAAGAATAATAAAATAGCAATAAGAATTCTGAAAAGACATGGCCATGCATTCTCGATACAGCACCGGTGAAGAAGAAAGCCAGGAGATTCTAAAAAACAGACTTGGTATTCAAGACCAGGCGACATTGGATGACACGGAAACCCTGCTACTTGCGGACACATATGAGTACTTTTTCGGGCTTCTGGAAAAAGGAAAAATTAAATTCAACCTAAAACTGGTGTTTGAAATAAATAAATATTTCCTCACCACGCTTTATGACTGGGCCGGGAAAATCAGAACCGTGGAGATGTCCAAAGGTGGCATCCTTTTCTGTGCAAGTTCACAAATAAGGCGCGCACTTAAAGTGCTTGAGAAGATCATCATGGGAAATCAAATTTTACCCGATGAAAGCATTGATGCGGTTAGCGGAAAGCTTGCCGTAATTCATTGCGAATTTAATGCCATTCACCCTTTCAGGGAAGGTAACGGAAGGACTGGCCGTATTTTTCTTGATTTAATGGCGGCTTCCAATGGTTATCAACCGATCGACTTTGGGAAAAGCGCAAAAACAGGATACATCAGGGCATGTGTTGCAGGTATGCAGGGTAATTATTCTCCCATGGCCAAAATTATCAAAAAAGGGCTTTCAAAATAACACACGAGCAAAGCGAGTGTGAAAATATGAATAAAATCGAGCAAACCCGCCAACGGCTCATCAAGGCCGGCCGCAAAATCTTCAATCTTTCTTCCGGAAACCCAAACGAATTCGGGATTTTTTTTGACGATACGATTTTGGCTGCGGCGTACAAGAAATTCCTGAAAACCCCCGCCTACGAACCGGATCCCAAAGGGTCAATGCCGGCGCGAGAAGCCGTACAAAAATTCTACGCCGACCGCGGGATGAAAATCAGCCCCGAACAAATTATTCTCACTTCCGGCAGCAGTGAAAGTTATTTTCATCTGTTCAAGATGCTGGCAATACCGGGCGAAAAAATCCTCTTCCCCAAGCCTTCATATCCGCTTTTTGAAGAGATCGCCAGACTGGCGGAAGTGGAAATCGCCTTTTATAAACTGGATGAAAACGACGGCTGGCAGATAGACTGCGAAAACCTTGAATCAAAAATCCGGGACGATGTAAAAGCGATTGTGCTGATTTCACCAGGCAACCCGACGGGCGCGGTTTTAAGCGAAAAAAACTTGCGTCGGGTGGCTGAAATCGCCGTGAAACACAACCTGCCAATCATCAGCGACGAGGTCTTCAGCGAGTACATTTTTGACGAAACCTCCCCCGCAAACGGCGCGCGGAAATCGCCATCGGTAAAGCAGTTCCCACGGATGGCGGAAATAGCGCGGGCTTTGCAACGCGGTGCGGGCGAACACAGGCGCGCCCCGACAGTCTTCACCCTCAACGGCCTATCCAAAACCTACGCCCTGCCCGGGCTGAAATTAAGCTGGATTGCCGTGACGGGGCCCGTCAAATCCACCCAAATCCGACTTCAAAAGTCGGGGCAACTTCAAAAGTCGACTTCAAAAGTCGGGGCAACTTCAAAAGTCGAACCGGTACACTACCTGGACCAGCTCGAGCGCTCCGCCGACGCGTTCCTCTCCACCAACCAGATCTCGCAGGCGATGGCCCCGGACATCATAAAAAAAGGCCAGCCTTTCATCAAAAAGCTCAATCGGCACTTGCAAAAAAACCGCGACCGCGCCGTAAAAATCCTCGGCCAAAATCCAAACATCACCTTTCATATTCCGGAAGGCGGATTTTATTTATTTGCGCGGATCAGCGGACGGGGCGGAAGTTGGCTGAGGACAGTTGGGGCGGGGGGAATGAAATCGGCTGAAGGCAATCGGGGAATGAAGCTTTTTAACGACGGCAAAGCATCCGCTTCGCAGACTGCAACTCATGGCAACAAGCCTTGCGGCTTGTGTAGGGGCCCCGTCTTGCCTGAAGACGGGTTCATTCCTGCCGCCAAGCTTACCGACGAAGACTTCGTAATCGCCCTCATGGAAAAAACCGGCATCTTCGCCCACCCGGGCTATTTCTACGACTACGACAAAGGCATATACATCCTAATAAGCCTGCTCGCGCCCGTAGAAGTTCTTACGCAAAAATTAAAGATACTTTGCGCCGCAATTGATAGTCCGGGTTAAAGGTCTATTTGTCCCAACCCTCATCCACATCACTGGTGTCAGCCGTCAAAACGCTACCGGCGGCTTTTGCCGGTTCATATCTCATTGAGTCTTCTATCGCTTCATGTTCCCGGGATGATACTACCCCGAAAAACTCATCGCCATCCAGGGTTTTCCCAATGCTGTATATCTTGCCGTCCGGATAATCGAATTCCAGGTGGAGGGTATTCTGTTTTGCTACTTTGGGTTCCAGCGCGCAAATGTTGCGGACCGTGACGAGACCGTCCACCGGCGGAAGCTTCTGCAAAAGTTTGTTCACTTCCTGGTCGTCCAGGCCGGTCATTTCCCCCAGGCCCTCCGCGAGTTCAACCAGAAGATCGGCTGTAAATATTTTGAGGTCGGATTTCGGCGTTTCGTTCATAAAATAAGGTGATTAAAAGGAAGCCATTATATTACCGGAATTGCAGATGTCAATCTGGCCGAACAGCTAAAAGCCACCGGCGTATTTTGTTGCGTCATTTTTTATCAAAAGTTCACATTTCCTTAATCCGGTGGGGCTACCATGCGGTTGTTCATTAACGCAAAAGACCAATGTCAGTAAAAATATTTTCATGCATGTCGATGGGGCTGGAAGGCCGCGCGGTGGAAGTGGAAGCCGATATCCTGCAGGGGCTTCCCGCTTTTACGATTGTGGGGCTGGGCGATACCGCCGTGCAGGAGGCCAAAGAGCGCATCCGCTCGGCAATCAAGAACAGCGGGTTCGCGTACCCGCAGACCAAGAAAATCATAAACCTGGCGCCGGCGCATTTGAAAAAACACGGGCCGCAATTTGACCTGCCGATGGCGGTTAGCCTGCTGGCGGCTTCCGGGCAGATTGAGGCGGAAGATTTTTCCCGCGCGCTGGTTTTTGGCGAGTTGGCGCTGGACGGCTCCGTGCGCGCGGTAAACGGTGTTTTGACGATGGCGCTTTTTGCCCGCAATAACGGCTGGGAGCGGATTATTATCCCATCGGAAAATTACGCCGAGGCATCGCTGGTGAAAGGATTGGAGATTATTCCGGTGGGGAGATTATCCGATGTTGGCAGGCATCTTTCAGCACCGGGCACGGGAGCGATAACCGCGCCCCGCACCGGCCCAGGAACATCGCTGAACAATGCGCCGGCGCCATACCCCGGAACCGCCCCGGACCTACCGGACTTTTCCGACATCCTCGGGCAGGAACAGGCCAAGCGCGCGCTCATAATAGCCGCCGCGGGCGGCCATCATCTGCTCCTTTTCGGCCCGCCGGGCACGGGCAAAACGATGCTCGCCAAAGCCATGCCGGGCATCATGCCGCCGCTCGCCGAAGAAGAATTGTTCGAAGTCCTGCAGATTTATTCGTGCGCCGGGCTTTTTCACGAATTCCACACATTTCCGGGAGGCGCATCTGCCTCCCGCCCGAACACCCCGGATGACGAACAAAACGCCGCGCCGGGAGCGTCTGCGCCCTCCGGCGCTTTGGACGCACCCCCCGCGTCTGCGTCCGTCCCCGCCGGTGCTTTGGACGCACCCCCCGCGTTTGCGTCCGCCCGGTCGCCCGACTCCGCCGGCGCTTTGGCGGTTGACACGAGCCACTTCGCCAGCCGCCCATTCCGCCAGGTACACAACACCTGCTCTCTTTACGCGCTCACCGGCGGGGGCGCG
>Ga0209668_10000603_pt1 | contig 14839 bp, 10 predicted proteins | sample FrelakmetPLP11PL_FD_187150 | JGI IMG/M metagenome (GOLD analysis project Ga0209668, IMG submission 187150) | Freshwater lake sediment microbial communities from the University of Notre Dame, USA, for methane emissions studies - PLP11 PL (SPAdes)... | ecosystem: Environmental > Aquatic >... | reverse complement strand
CACTCTCGTGCGCGCGGAGGATTGCAATTAAAGACGAAATATCAATCTAGAAATAATTAATCGAATATATAAATGAAAAAAAGTATGAGAATGCTGAAGAACGCACTCTCGCCAACATCAGCTGAAAAGCAGTTAGTATGGAAGCGTATTTCTAAACAAACTGGGCTGAAAGGGACAATATTCACAAAAGATGTTTTTTTTCGATGGATAAGAGTTTCCTTTTGGATTGTTACGCTTGTGTCGGTCGTAGTTATTAGTAGTTGGCAACTTTTATCAAACTCATCAGTCAATAAGCCGATAGTAGCAGACGCAATAAAGATTACAGAGTTTGGTTATGCTGTCTCATGTGCAGAATTAAAATCACAGCTTGAGGCGACAGGTATCACATTAGAGAGATATGCTGAACGAAAAAAGATATCCTTCATGTATTCTCTTGCAGAAGATACTCAAAGTATAGAGAACTCACCTGATTACTATACTACAACTAATGTTCAGGTGGCTGGCATAGATGAGGGTGATATTGTCAAGACAGACGGCAACTACCTTTATGTGCTTTCTGCAAGCAACCGAAAGCTCACAATTTCGCGGATTTACCCTGTCGAAGAGGCCAAGCTTCTTGGCGAAGTGAAGTTTAGTGAATCCAGCCCGATTGAAATGTTTATTTATGAGAACAACTTGGTGGTGTTCGCGAATGTATACGAACACGCTGCTGAGGATTCAAGAGCAGTTCCGACCGATAACCTTTCAAAGATCTTTGTATTTGATGTTTCCAAAGTAATAGCTGAGGGCACTTCAGAACCGAAATTGATCCGTGAAATCGAGGTTGAAGGTTCATTTCTTACATCGCGGTTGAAAGACGGGTATGTTTATATGATATCAAATAAAAATATCTACGATTATAATAGTCTAATTCCATTGTATCGTGATTCACTGAATACCGATGATTATGAAAAGAGTTGCCGCTGTGCTGATATTGCGGTGCTTGATCCTGATTATGTCTATCCTGCGCTGACGACCATCACTGCCATTGACATGAATTCACTCGGTGATGAAGCATCTATCTATAACTTTGTCGGAAATACTGAAACAGTGTACATGAGTGAAGCAAATATCTATCTAGTAAGTCGGGACATGAGAGATTCTGGTGGATATGGCAATTACTATAACACGGTTATAAACAAACTTGACTATAGCAGGATTAGGGTTAATTTTATGGCGGCAACTAAGTTTGCCGGTTCGTTACTAAACCAGTTTTCACTAGATGAATATAATGGTTATTTACGTGTGGTTGGTACTGTTGGTGAGGTTCGGAATACAGCAAACCCGTCTGAGAACTTCTTGTATATTTTTGATGAAGTGCTTAATCAGGCCTCATGTATTACCGATTTAGCTCGTGGCGAAAAAATCTACTCAGCCCGCTTTTATGGAAAAACAGGAGTGATGGTAACCTTTAAAAAGGTTGATCCGTTATTTGTTTTTGATCTTTCCAACCCTGAAGCCCCAGTATTAAAAGGCGAGCTGAAAATTCCTGGTTATTCGGATTATTTGCACTTTATCGACGAAAATACGGTTATCGGGGTTGGTAAAAACACAGCGGAAAGCGGGTCTAACTTTGCTTGGTATCAAGGTTTAAAGATCGCGGTTTTTGATATTTCAAATTTATCTCATCCTCGCGAGATATCAAAACTGCTCCTTGGCGATCGCGGTTCGGATAGTCAGGCACTTTACGATCATCGGGCATTTGTCTATGACACCAAGCATAATCGAATAATTCTACCAGTGACACTTACTGAGGTTGGTCATGAATGTCCAGAAGCGAACTGCTATGGTCGGACTATTTGGCAAGGAGCGCGGGTAATTTCCATCTCTGACGAGCTTGAGCTAAATGACGAGGGAGGGGTGATGCACAGTAGTGGTTCAGTGATCCGAAGTGTTGTAGTTGATGACTACTTAGTGACAATATCAGAAAACGAAGTGAAGGTAAGCGATATATACGATTACAAGGAATTTTGCTCAATTACGATTGGAACAAGCAGTAGCATTGGTTATCGCGGCTATATTAGATAGTTGACGGTGCGGACGCTTGAGAAGCAAGCGATATAATGATAGAATAATACATAGATGGCGATGGTGTTTAAAAACATTGTTCTAAAGTGGCGAGGACCATTGATCGCACTTTTTTCATTGATCTTTCTACTCTCTCTACTTTCTTTGATTCTTCCACTTACGTATTCAAAACGCTTCGCAGAGAAATTGTATAGTGGGGTGGTTTTAGAAAGGACTGTGGTTCTGAGTGAAAACTTGTTTACTCCGAAATATGCGGTATTTACCAGAAGTGATGAGGGCGATATCCGTGTGTGTTTTGTTGAGCTTCAAAGATATCGACTTATTCTGTGGGAAACAAGAACCGTAACATTTCAGGAGGCGCTTACAGCACCGTACTTGCTTGAGGAAGAACAATCAAAGCAGTCTGACGAGCTGTTGAGTTCACTGTATGATTCAGTTGCAAATGGAGACCTGACTGAAGGGAATAATATTGATTATGGTAATGTAAAACAAGAGGGTGAGACGTTAGGCATTAATCAGGCTGAGGAAGTGATTGGTGGTGAGGAAATTACTACTATTCAGGACATTTTTGGCAAACATACTGCCGCACTACTTATGTATGAAGATGGTTCTACTAGGCTACAGATCGACGGCAAGGTAAATGCTGACACGAAAAACGCATCTTCTCCAGCTTTTTCATCAGATGGTGAATATATCTATTACTCGAAGTACAAACTAGTTGAAGGAAACGTCGGAGACTCAAATAACTATTCAGGCAAAATATTCAGAATGGATCTTGGAACTCTCCAGGAGGAGGAGGTCTATGCCTTTGGAGAAAGCCACTGGATGAGCTTGGGCGCTAACGAGAAATATGTGGTGTATTCGCTTGAGAATGGAGAAACTGGCGTAGTTGAGCTTGCTACAGGGATAAAAACTGTGGTTAAGAACTTTGAGATGATAGATTCTTCAGATCCTTGTGATATTATATTTGTTAATGATGAAGAAGCTCGTATTTCCCCGAACGATGTAACTTTCATGACTAGTAGAAAACCACGGGTTGGTGTCATGGCTTTTGATGATTTGAGTTACGTAGAGGTAGCAGAGTAATTAAGTTTGGCTGTTTTTTTGCTAATTTTCCGTAGGCGTGGTATATTATTAGTACAAATAACTAGCCTAAAATAATATGGCTGACGCGACAGGGAAAGCAAAGATACTTCTGGTAGATGATGACCAGGAAGTTGTTGAATTGTATAATGAGATCCTTGTAGATGCAGGGTATACAGTTGACAAGGCTGCAAACGGACAGGAGGCCCTAACAGCATGTGCCGTGAAGAAATATGATCTAATCCTACTCGATCTTATGATGCCTGTCATGGACGGAATTGAGACACTGAAGAGTCTACGTGCAGATGAATCGAAGTATGGCCATCCTGTAATTGTTGCATTAACAAACGTAACAATGGCGGTAAATGTACGTGAAGCCTTTGAGTATGGTGCAGATGGCTACCTGGTTAAACTTTCGGTTTCCAACGACATGCTAGTTGAAAAAGTGGAAGGTTACTTGAAAGGATATTCAAGGGAAGACAAATCAGTAGAAAAAGCTGCTGTGCAAGCTTCCAATGTAGAGGAAACTATGCCAAAGCCTGGGCTTGACGCTAAACCGACTGTTGCGTCTGTGGTAGAAACAGAAGAACCAGCAAAAGAGTAACGCGTGGTAACGCTGGACGTTCCTTTTCGCTTACGATATTATAATTTCAGTATGAAACGTATTATTATTGTGCTTGGTTTGATTGCCGTAATTGGTATTACGTTGTATCAGTTTCATCCTTTATTGCAAGGCGAAATAGTTACACTGTTCCCGTTTAATATCGACCTGGCGACTAATAGCTTAGAAGTAGAAAGCTCGCTTGGGCAGAAACCTATGGTACTTGGTGCAGTGTCTGGATATACAGAGCCATATTCCTCTTATGCGGCTGGCTTTTCAGGTGTGACCAGGAATGACTTAAACAAACTGTCTTCTATTAATAGTTCTCTATATCTTGGTGGTCTTGGCCAGGGAGGCGTAATGAGTAACGCAGATAAAGGACTTGCTGGCTATGGGACATCGTATCTAGACATATACAATCCAAGTCCTGTAGGCACTTCTGTTAAAATCACCTTCTATCAACTCGGTGGTGAAGATATTGGAAAGAAAGAAGTTGCTAAAGACAGTATAAGTATCCCTGCAAAAGATGGAATAATGGAGCCGATGTGGATAAAACTAAAAGCGGCTTGTACTGCCACTGTTGGTTGTACACCTTCGCTTGTCGGTCCGGAAACTGCATGGGCTGGATATGCTAAGGTGCAAGTCAGGAGCACACCTACAGGATTTATCGGTATTTTTGCAGCTTCTCAATCAGTGTCTGCAGATGGCGAGTACTCTTTTGGGCACGATGCGTTTATTTTCGGACGTGATACTAACTTGGCCAACGTAAGAGTACTTCAAGGTTTAGGTGCCGGATACACGGCTGGGACGCTAGAACAACGTGATACGCAAATTATGGTTGGGAATCTGGATAGTGGATTGATCATACAGCCTTCAGATGCTTTTGCGAGATTTGTTTTCTATAAGTCCGGTGGTTCCTGTACAACATGCCGATACTCATATAATGCAAATCTGACTTCAGTTTATGGAACAGTTGTGAACCTTTCTACTATACTAGCTTTACCTCCTGGAGAAACCTGGAGTGGGTGGGTTTCAGTGACTATCAAACACACTACCTACGATATGCTTTACCGTACTATAGCAACAGCGGACTCGGTAAATTCAAGTGGAGACATTGGTTGGGACCAAAATGGGCTTGACAGTGTATATTATCCAAAATATTCGCAGTTTCTTGGGACTGTTTCGTACGCGAGCTATGTTGAAAATTCAGATATTACAATAGTTAATCCGTTAAACGCACGAGCGACCGTTAATCTTCAGCTGTTTTGCTATTTAAGAAGCGGGAGTCAAGGCTGGGCAACGATTAGTGGATACTATAGAGATCCTGGCCGCTTGGAGCAGAATATAATATTGGCTCCTTACACACAGATTAACCTGCATGTAGATCAACTATATGATACAGTAGATTCTGCCGGAAACCAGTTATGTACCGAGCGTATGATGTACTCAGGCGGCTCTATGTCTTTCTCTTTAAATATTAGAGTTGTTGCAACAGGCGGCAAAGTTGTTAGTCTAACCAGGGACTATCTCCCAGCTGTAACGATAAATGGGAGTTCAGCATATTCCGGTAGAGCGCACAGAGGGTTTCGGGATCCAGACGATCTGTCGACAACTTACTATCTTCCGGCAGTATATGCTGATGTATGCGACAAAACACTTCCAGATGATCCGTACGATCCAAGCGCAGATAATCTGTTAGTCACAGGATGGCACTCGTACAATGTGAACTTTCCAGACGTGAATGTTAGTGTTGTCTTGGAAACGCAAGATGTTACCAGCTCAAAGGTGAACAATACTGAAGTGTTTGTAGTGAGTAATGGTACTCTTGATACTTTTGACCCTGTTACAGGTGGAATTGTGTGCCGTAACCCAAGAAATCAATTTGAAGGCGGTTTCGCGATTTTTAAACTACAAGAGCCAATTCCAGATCCGTTAAACACTCGGCTTGTAGTGTACTCAAACCAGGTAGGTAAAGGGTTTTGGCGGTCTATGCCATGGGCAACAAACTTGTCATCTGATGTCTATTCTCGTAACGCAACTAGCTCAGAGATTCCGCTTGCAGAATCTCAAGAGTATTTGCCTTACTTTTCTTCGTATGTTTATGGCTCCGCGGCTGAGGAAGGGGATCAGGCGTTCGGTAATGGCAGTGCATCGGCAGAAGATTGGACTATGTATAACTACGGATTTTCATCAGATGGGGATGTTTACGAGACAATGAAACGTGCGATGGAGTCAACGCCGACAAGCGTTTGGCAGACGGACCTGCAGACCACATTTTCGACTATTACTGGAGATGGTGTTTATGAATTATCTGTTCCGTTTGATCAAGCAGCGTTAAGTCTGTCAGAACTTTCATCAGCGATTGTGCCAAATTCATCGCGCATTGTCTTTATCGAAGCCACAAAAGGCGAAGTTACGGTTTCAATCTCACCTATGGATGTGCCTATAGAGTTGTATGGTCAAAGCGCAAGGCAGAACCTGCTTCTTGTTGTAAAAGGTGATGTTAGGCTGCTACCTGGCGCAAATTCAATTGGTGTGGATGGCGGAGACTACCTTGATCTTGGAATTATTGCAACTGGAACAGTGATGATAACAAAAGACGACGATAGCACGCCTGGCACGACTTGTTGGCAAAGAGATCCTTTATTAATCGATGGCTTGCTTTTTGCCCAAAGCGGAGTGCTAAACGAGCGTGACCTTGGTGCTTCAAAAAATACTTTGTACCCTTCTTATTCAGTTCGCTGGGAGCCGGGGTTAATCCTTAACCTAAGTGTCTTTTTCGATAAAGAAGGTACAGAGTTTGATATTCCAGGTGTCTGGTAGTCTAGATTGACAATCGCGTTGTTGATGTGCTAAAAAGAGTAAGGATGGATGACTACTTTGGACTAGACATTGGAAATCACACGATAAAAGTGGTTCAGCTCTCAGGACAGGCGAAGGACACACCTGTGCTTGAGGCTTTTGCTTCGGCTTCTACCCCGTTTGGAGTAATAAATAGTGATAACGAGGAACATAAGCAGAAATTATCGTCTGCTATCTCCGAAGTAGTAAAAGCCGCAGGAGTACATACGAAAAACGCAATTGTGGCGCTTCCAGAATCGTCAATATTCTCACGTCTGTGCACTGTGCCCTATGCTGAGGGGGAAAAGTTCGAAGAAGAAGTTTACTGGGAGGCCAAACGCTATGTGCCGGGTTCGTTGAAAGATGTTGAAGTTGAACCTTTACCAATTGCTGTGCGTGAAATAAATGGACAAAAGATGATTGACGTATTGATAGTAGCGGCACCGAATACGTTAATCGATAAATACCTTGGTATTGTAGAAAAAGCAGGTTTTGAGGCGCTTGCAATGGAGACTGAAGGGATTGCGACTGCACGCGCAGTGATGCGTACACAACCGCAGGATACGGTTGCGGTTATCCTAGATTGGGGTTCAAGCACAACCGATCTAAGTGTGGCAAACAAGAATGGTTTGGTATACTCAACGTCAATTTCAATTGGATCGGATACGATTACTCGTGCGATCTCTCAAACATTTCAGCTAGAATGGCGTCAGGCTGAAGAGTATAAAAAAACTTATGGTATTGAAACTCAGCATTTCGACGGTAAAATTGCACAGGTGGTAAAACCAGTAGTCGATTCGATACTGATGGAAGTTCGTCGAGCAGTTGAGTACTTCAAGGGCGAGTTTTCAAATATTCCAATAAATCGTGTGATCTTTGTTGGGGATGCAGCGCTTTTGCCAGGTCTTCTTCCCTACTCCGCAAACTTTTTGGGATTGGAGGTGCAAATTGGCACTCCCTGGCAAGGTATGCAAATGAAAGATAAATACGCGTCAGTTTTAACCAAGGGTGCGCCAGCATATGCTGTGGCTGTGGGGCTTGCGCTTAAAACAGATTTTTAACAGCTTGTTACGTCAGATGCAAATTGAAAATTGATTACCAAATGAACTTGCAGGAAACTAACCCAAAAAGTAGTGGTTCGGAAAAACCAGTTGTTAGCACTCAGGTTACTGCTCCACTTATTAAAAGTAATTTTTCAAGAACAAAAGGGTTTAACTTAGTACCTGGTCGATATGTTAAGAGCCAAGAAAAAAAGTCAATGTTGACTGATATAAACGTATATGCGGCGGCGGCGATATTTTTAATGATTGCGATCGCCGCCGCCTTGGTCGGAGCAAAATACTATTTTCAGGCGATTGGTCTTCCAAAACGCGACGAAGTCGCAACAAAATGGAATCAAGCAATGTCAATGCAAGAGGTGGAGTGGAAAGCTAGTGCGGTGAGCGAGCGGCTCGCGACCTTAAGTTCACTCGCGGCTGAAGAAATTAATCTGTTTCAGGTATTAACGCGGGTAGAGGAAGTAACTAGCGTGGAGTTTACATGGGAGAGTGTCGAGATGACTAATGAGCTTGAACTTAGTGCTAGCCTTGCTTCTATGGATGATGGGTTAACAATGCTTCACGAAGTAAGCCAACTAACCGAATTTGCTGAAGTACGTATTGATAGTATAGATCAGTATCCCTCAACTATGGATGTTCCAGGGTTTGTGGTAATTGGCTTCACAATAGTCCCAAGTTCAGATAGCTTAATATCAATCTATTAGTGGAGAGCAGTGCTGAAAAGACAAAAATGGGGAGTTTTACATCAGAGCTTGGAGATATTTTAAAATCGTATATCTTTCCAATCCTCTCAATTGTAGGGTTAGGGCTGATAACGTATTTTGTATATGTGCCATATGTTAGCCAAATACCAGTGATGGTAAACGAGCAGAAACGTTTGGATGAGAATATTCAAACACTTGATGAAAACATAATAAAACTGGAGGCTTTTAACGAACTGCCTTTGGATGCAATGACGAGTACATTAGATGAGCTAATTCCAACAGAAGCAAGAGTAGCAGAGCTGGTTAATACCCTTACGGACCTTGCGAGCCAGTCGGGGATTGTTCTAACTATACCAGATGAACAAGAGAACGCTTCAGACGAAGAGGATAACGATGAAGGCATCGTTGAGGACATTAGCGCTGGTGAATCTGACAGTGGAACACAGTATCAAATCAAGCGAATTCCAGTCACACTGTCGTTCTCTGGCACACGAGTCCAGGTAGAACAGTATCTTCGGTTAATACGCGAAGAGCCTCGTGTTCTAAGCGTGGAAATGGCTTCTGTACGCATAAGTGGGACATTATGGGAGGTTGAGTTAGAAGTTGATGGTTTTCGAGGCGAAATACTTACGACTTCAACATCTAACACTTCAAGAATTGAAGCCCAAAGTGAAAGTGTGCTTACACCAGTCCACCCAATTGATGTGGAGTTAAATGAGATGGATTTTAATCAGGTAACTTCGAGCTTCTAAAGTCGCTTCGCTACAATAGAAGGTCTCTTCCGGTCATTGTGGATGGTATTTCAAGGTTCAGAAGTCCAAGCATTGTTGGCGAAAGATCCGCTAGGATTCCAATGGTCAGCTCTTTTCTATCGGTTTGTCCTCCCACAAAGATGAAAGGAACTCTATTCGTTGTATGGTTCGTGTCAGGCTGACCGGTTTGGAAGTTGATCATTGTTTCGCAATTTCCGTGGTCGGCGGTTACGCCGACCACACCACCACGTGAAAGAACAGTTTTTAATACTTGATCTACGCAGGTATCAACGGCTTCGACTGCTTTGATCGCAGCAGGTATGTTTCCAGTATGTCCAACCATATCAGGATTGGCAAAGTTTATAAGAATAAAATCAAAAGTATTCTGTTCAATTAAGTGCGTTGCAACTTTTGTAACTTCAAAGGCGCTCATTTCAGGCTTTAGATCATATGTTGCTACGTTTGGTGAAGGCACCAGTATACGCTCTTCTCCTTGAAACGCCTGATCTCTACCACCATTGAAAAAATATGTAACATGTGGGTACTTCTCTGTTTCAGCTATCCTAAGTTGCCGTAAATTATGTTCTGATACAATTCGTCCAAGTGGCATTGCAATATCCTGTGGAGGAAAGGCTACCAACAAAGGGAGGCCCTGCTCATATTCTGTTAACGTTACAAAAAGTAGGTTTTGAAGCACTTTTACTCGTGGGAAAGCCAGGAATTCTGATGTGGGAACAATAAAGGCTTTGGTTAATTGAATTGCGCGATCTGGTCTGAAATTAAAAAAGACAACAGCGTCATTGTCTTTAATAGTGCTTGTTACTGTTGAGTTTTCAGAGATAAGCACAGGTTCGATAAACTCGTCGGTTTGGTTGCCTTTATATGCTAGTTCTACTGCAGCTTGAGGCGTTTTTGCAACTCGACCGATACCTTGGGTCAACATATCGTATGTTTTTTTCGTACGGTCCCATTTGTTGTTACGATCCATCGCAAAGTACCGACCGCAAATCGATACTATTTTGCCGACACCTCTACGTTCGCATTCACCAATAATCTGCTCGATGAATATTCGTGCACTTTGCGGTGGCGTATCTCGACCATCGGTGAAACAATGAATAAATAGTTTATCTTGTGCTAGTCCTTCCTTTTTGCACATGTAGATTAGTGCAAAAATATGCTCCATTGAAGAGTGCACGTTTCCTCCACTCGCAAGACCTATTATGTGAAGAACTGTGTTATTTTGCTTTGCGTGTGTGATTGCCCGTTTGATAGCCTCGTTTTCGTAGAAAGACATATTGGTGACGGCCTGGTCGATTCTGGGCAGATCCTGGTAAACGACAGTTCCAGCACCGAGGTTTAGATGTCCAACTTCGCTATTTCCTTGCACTCCGTGTGGTAAGCCGACTGCTGACCCTGAGGCATTCAACGGTCCGTGAGGATAATTTACATAGATCTTGTTCAATGTTGGTGTGTTAGCGAGGCTTACGGCGTTCCCTGGGCCTGGCGGAGCCAGGCCCAGGCCGTCCATAACGACTAATACAACTGGTTTAGGCCGTGCTTGGCTAGAGGGTTGGAGCAGTGTCATTGTTGATAAAAATGTGTTAAGTGCCGCCAGCGCCGATATTTCTGGCGATAGAACTAGAAGTAACAGTGTCTACGCCTACAGTTATTACTGCCCAAATCGTAAACTCTGTTCCTTCAGGATATCCGCTTGTGGTCCAACTTACAGAGCTAGTCGGAGCACCATTATATACCGTAACTAGTGCTTGATTATCAGTTCTCCTCGCATATACTTTCATATTTGAGACCCCGCCTGAATCTGAGATACTAACGCTTATTGTACCAGTTGGATTACCGATTGGGTTTGCAGAGTCAACGCTGAGTGCGGGAAGGTTCTTTTGGACTGTGATACTTACTGTTCCGGATCCTGTTTTACCGGCTGTATCCAATCCTTCTGCACGAAGCGTATGCGCGCCAGCCGCATATCCACTATCGATTGTTATTGTTGCTGAGTAAGGCGCTTGGGTAGCTGTTTTTACTAGTGTTCCGTCGACATAAAACTTGACTGAAACAATACCGTTGGGTGTCCCGACACTTGCCTCCATATACACTGAGTCGCCAATGTTATATGTTGACCCTGCAGGTGGTGATGTGAAGCCAACGGTGAGATCACCTCCAGAACCACGGTACATATCGCATGTTTGAGTCGGCGGTAGGCCATAACCGGATCCTGGATGTGAAAGTGCGTAGTCGTCCATTTGCGGTTGTAGTCTAGCGCTTGGGCTTGGTAACCTGACAAAAGTAGCTTCATATGCAACCCCTGCTGCAATGTCGGCCGTACTTGCCAGCTTCAGGGTGCTTGGGCACGGGGCGACCCTAACTCTTGTTCTGTTAGTATCTTCAGGAGGTAGTTGCCCTTCAATAAATAGCCCTGTTGTTTTACCTTTGGAGCCACAGCCTGTGCTAGAAGGTGTAAATCCTGTGTCTTTGCAAACTGAGGCGCTAGTTAACCCAGCTGGTCGTATAAACGGATCATTTGGAAACTTAGCAAGTGCTTTGATTGCAAATGGGTTCCAGATATTAGTTGCGATTTTCGAGCCGGTTGCATCCCCATCAAGCTTAGTGTTATCGTTATTTCCAGCCCATATTATCGATACAAAGTTCTTGGTATATCCGGCAAAGACGACGTTTCTAGGGCCATCATTAGTACCTGTTTTTCCGGCTACATAATAACCTTTTGCTTTTACTGCATCGAGTGTCCAGTAGTCCTTGATTATGTTCGTAACCAAGTAAGTATATTTTTCGTCGATAACTCGTACACCGTCATCGGCGGGCTTTTCGTATAAAACAATACCATCTCGGTCTTCAACCCGTTGTATTGAGAAAAGATCATGGCGTATTCCGCCAGTGGCTAATGTTGAGTATGCCTGTGCGTGTTCGAGCATGGTAAGACTAGCGCCACCGATTGGCGACGAAAGTCCAGCAACACGAAAACGATCAATAGTTTCATCAGTGTAGCCCATCTTGCTGAGAACATCTGCGTATGCGTCCATGCCAATGGCGTCCAAAGCCTCGATAGCAGGGATATTTCTCGATCGACCTAACGCACGAGTGACATCAACGTCTGGGCCATAAAAGCCTCCTTCATAGTTTTTCGGCTTGTAACCACCAAAGTCGATCGGTATATCTGGAACAATTGTAGTAGGGGCAAAGCCGTTCATAAAAAATGCAAGATATGTAAGAGGTTTGCCAGATGATCCTGGAGACGTAAGTGAAGTCATTACATTTGTTTGCCCATTAAACTTACAAAGACCATTGGCCGCACACTCTTCATCTGCGCCGGTGTAGTTTTTCGAACCTACCATGGCTAATATTGCGCCGGTGTTTGGATCAGTAACAATAATACCAGCATTATGTGCACCTATTTCGGATTTGTTTTTCTTACTGTCAATTTGTGCGGCAGATTCTTGTGCTAGCTCTTGCATCTCCCAGTCAAGCGTTGTATATACCCGTAAGCCTGCAGTGCCTACGTATGTTGCACCGCCTTCTTCCGCAAACATGTTTTCAAGCTCAACCCTGACATAGTCAACAAAATGCCCGGCTTTCTTGTCTTCGACATAGTTTATTGCTGCAACTGGCGTTTTAATTGTTTCATCAAGGTCAGTCAGATCCACTCCGCAGTTACATCCACCATTAACCAGTGTGTCGTTTTTATCCTCAATTTGATGTAAAACGTAAAGTTGGCGCCATTTATTGGCTGGAAGCTGATATTGTTTTGGGTCAGTTATGTTTTGTGCGATAAGTTCGGCTTGAGTGACATGTTCTGACAAAAATGTTGTTGGATCGTCAGGGTAGCCTAGCTGTGCTTGTGCTTGATCGGCAGTTAGTGGCGGATTTGAACCTCTAGGCGCGAAAGCAAAAAGGTTTGGCCGTTGAGGTATACCTGCGAGCAATGAAGCTTCTCCCAGCGTAAGATCCTTTGGTTCCTTCCCAAAATACACTTTTGATGCCGCCTTGATTCCATATATGTTTCCACCAAAAGGAATATGGTTTAAGTATGACTCTAGGATTTCATCTTTAGAATACGACTGTTCAATCTGAAGCGCCAGGATCATCTCTTCGGCTTTGCGTTGGTATGTTGGCGCGCGGCCGATCGTTGTACCATTTTGAATTAGCTGTTGTGTAATTGTTGAACCACCGCGTGCCGCGCCTATGCCAAAAAGCTCGTGTAGTACACCTTTTGCGATACCTGGCAGGTCTAGCCCTTTGTGAGAATAAAACTCTGCATCTTCCGCAGCTAAGAAAGCACCTCGTACTGAAGAAGGGATCTCTTCCAGATCGATCCATTCAGCGTTTTTGTCTCCGTAGATCTTATAAAGTTCAACGCTCCCATCTTTATCATAAATATATGTCGTTTGCGGCATGCTCTCGGTTGCGAATGGCTCTCCAGGTGGTGGAATCAATTTTGAAAGTTTTGCAACTTCTGCAGAAACAAGAATAATACCAGCTAATGTAGCAAGCACAAAAACAAATACAAAACCAAGGAATACTTTACGAAGTATTACCTTCCACTTTGTCTTCTTTTCTTGCTTGAGAATCTTCTTTTTAGTTACGGCCTTCCAGTGTGCAGAATATGACCTCCTGTGTCCGACAGTTCTCCCTATCCTCTTTTTAGTCGAGCTTATAGACATTTTCATTATTATTCGTAGATTGGCATAAGTGTTGTGATATTTGACTGTGCTCTTTTAGTATAGCTTTTTATTCCTTCTCGCGCAACGAGCGCCCCCATCCGATGTTCTTCCTTCCCAATATTAACGTATGAACCCTGCTTCGGTAACGTTCGGATTACCACGTTCTCAGGTTCTAGTTTTGACTCAGTGGGGACTGTAGCGCTCTTCTCAATAAGTTCAGGATGTTTGGTGGACTCGTTTAGTTGCCAGTATCTCTTTTGACCGCCTATACCCGAACTATTTCGCTCTTCCTGAAGCACTTTTTGACCTAACGCTTGTGCTTGCATTGCCACAAGACCACAGATACCCACAATAACGAATGGTTCCTTACCAGTTCTAGCCCTTTCGGATAAATACCAACCTTTCAGAAAAGCTAATCCACTTCGTAAGCTAGTATATGAACCTGGCCCAGTGTTGATAGCCACAATATCAAGTTTCTTACCTATTTGGGTTAGTAATGAAATAACAGCTTCTGCCAGTTTTGTTTCCAGGTGAAAAGGCCAAGTATCCCCGATTATATATTGCTCTGCGAGCGTTTGAAAACGATTGTCGTTTTTTCTGCCTATGGAGGACGAGATAGCAACAATATCGATAACACCCATACTGGTATCTATTCCCAGGCAGATCGTTTGTTTTGGAGCGGTGTTGCTAGACTTCATTGAAAAACGTTAGAATCTCCTCGTGATATTCCCAGTCTACATCGTAATGAGTACCACCTTCGATCGTATTTAGAGTAGCGTAGACGCCATTTTCAATGCAAAGATCGACCATCTTTTCTGTGGTAGAGTATTTAACATTTACGTCAGCGTTACCATGCCAGAAAGAGACTTGGATTGGAATTAGTTTTTGGATCTGAGCGGCAGTCCATGTGCTTGGTTTGGTGGTGCCAGCAAGTGAGGCGATATGTGAAACCATCTCTGGATGCGCAAAAGCGAACATGAAAGTAGGCCAGCCGCCCATGGAAAAACCGATAAGGTCAATCTTTTGCGCATCCAGAGATGGT
>Ga0209668_10000602_pt1 | contig 14839 bp, 14 predicted proteins | sample FrelakmetPLP11PL_FD_187150 | JGI IMG/M metagenome (GOLD analysis project Ga0209668, IMG submission 187150) | Freshwater lake sediment microbial communities from the University of Notre Dame, USA, for methane emissions studies - PLP11 PL (SPAdes)... | ecosystem: Environmental > Aquatic >... | reverse complement strand
CCCATCTAAAATAATTAATTTATATAAATTTGCGCAGACGTCTAGCAACATGGATTTATTGCGTTGAATAAAAATTAAATGATGTATAGCGCAATAAATCAATGTTGTTATGCAGCTGCGGACATATTGAATTCATATATTTTTATAGTTGAAAAAGTATAATAGGATAATTTTCTACAGATTAAATATGTTTTGAAAAGTAATAATTATTATGTATATCATTAAATATATACTAATAGTATAATTATAATATTAGTATAATAAATAACTATTATGTTATTATATTGTGCATTTCAGGTATATTTATTGTAAAAGTATACTAATTTACTATTTTTTATCAGATTTCGCGCATCTGCAAACAAAATTGTATCATAATATAAAAAATTATTATTCTAATTAAGTATTATTAAATAATTTTGCTGATATATGCGTTGCCTTATATATTATTCTGCATAATACTGTAATAAATCAACTTTACTAGCCATGAAATACAATCGAAAAGTGATAAAATTAACTAATATAATATAATGATTTTTAAATTAAAATTAAATATGATTCTATATTACTTTTTTATTATACATTCGATGATTTTTAAAAAATTGAAGTTCAATTAACTAGAATTATTATTTTTTAATATTAATAATTGTATACATGACAACATATATTCCTTTAGGAAGCGCTTGTAGTATTGCATATCAATTGCAAAAATTAGGTCTTAGGAAATGTGCTTTTCCATTTGATTGGCTAAGAATTGATAGACTATGTGATATTACTGAGGCAATCAAAAATGAGTTTTGTAATTTTTTAAAATTAGATGAGGTAGAAATTTCAGAAAAGTTTTCAATAATTGATGATGATTTTATTGAAAATAATAAAAAATCAAAAATTATGAAAAATAAATATGGAATGAAATTTTATCATGATTTTGATGCAAATGTTAATGATTACAAAGATGTTTATGAAAAATATAATAGAAGAATTGTAAGATTTATAGAAATAGTAAAATCACCAACTGAAATATGTTTTGTTAGAGATGAAATATATATGAATAAAATTAATGTAGATCAAGTTGAAAAATTTATTGAGTATATTAAGCAATTTAACAAAAATATTAAATTGATAATTATTATACATAATCCAAAAAATAAAAAAAGTGATATATTTGAATATAAAAATAAAAATGTAATAATTATCAATGATATAAATCCATTTGGCGATTGGAAGAGACCAAATGTTGAATGGAACTTGATATTTAGTATCTATAAAAATAAAATGGATAGTATTCCCAAGCATTTCCAATTAAATAACTATCCTGAGAATCTTTTGATACAAGTTGAATAATGGCGCCAGAATCATGATGTTCAATTGTAGAAAGCCTATATAATAATAAAAGTATAACTAAAACGAATAATATGATATATACAATCATTAAATATAATAATACATGAGAAAAATGATATAAAAAATAATCTATTATTATAGTATAATCAAATGAGTATAAATCACATATCGTACAATAGTATTGTTAAACATTTAACGTGCTGTACTAATTATGGATATATTGTTTATACATTAGAACCAAACCTTGAGAAAAAGTTATATGTTGAATTAGATGGCGGTGTTGGATTAATGAAAATGCATGAGAAAACAAATATTATTATTATTGTTGGAGGAGGAGAGCATCCATTTAAATCTAAAGACACAGTTATGTTATGGGATCAGAATAAAAAACAAGGCATTATGGAAGTTGATATGAGAGAACCAATTAAAAATATATTAATTGTTAAAGAGAAAATTATTACAGTTGTTGAGAAGAAAATATGTATTTTTGATTGGGCTGGAACACTATTATCTACAAAAGCAACTTATTCTAATGACAAAGGATTATGTGTTATCAGTAAAGATCTTGAGGTTATTGTGACAGTTGGAACTAAAAAAGGCGAAGTTGCCATCTGGAAACATATGAAAGACATTTACAAAACTATTGATGCACACACAACCAATTTAGAAGCTATTGCAGTAAGCACAAACGGTAAATATGTTGCAACAGCATCCGAAACTGGAACATTAATTAAAGTCTTTAATACCGAAACATGTAACCTTGAATATGAATTTAGAAGGGGAGCAAAATCTACTCAAATTCACGATATTGCATTTAATTCCGATGCTACAATTTTAGCATGTTGTAGTGGTAATGGAACTGTACATTTGTTTGAACTTTATAATGATCCAAATGAAACTAAAAATAATAAGTCTGTTCTTTCTGGATTGAAAGATTTTCTTCCAAAATATTTTGGATCCGAATGGGGATTTAGACAAATTAATTTAAATAACACAAGTAAAGCAATTTGCGCATTTGATGATAATAATTGTCTTCATATTACAACATATGATGGTACATATTATAGAATTAATGGTCACAATAAAGAGTATGATCAAGTTGAACAAGGCCAATTACACATAAATAATAAATAAACTTTATTTTATTTTTTTCATGATGTATAATATATAACATGACACATTCAGAATCAAATCATAAAAAGAAACATAAATCAAAATTAACTTTCAAATCAAATGCATCAAAATTTAATGCAAAATCAAGTCATGAATCTTGCAGAACGTCAACATCGTCATCATCAAGTACTATTCAAGGTTCACTAACTGTTGGCAAAGAATTTATTTCAATGAATTCTAGCAGCAGTAGTAGTAGCGGTAGTTCTGATTCATGTTCTCATTTTGATTCACATCATAATTCATGTGAATGTTGCGAAATAATATCATGCCAATCAACATGTGACTCAAGTCGATCTGAATATCCACCAGGACCTCCTGGCCCTCCTGGCCCTCCTGGGCCTTGTGGAATTAAAGGTCAGCCCGGATGTAGAGGTCCCCCTGGTCCTTGTGGACCAAGAGGACCCGAAGGACCACAAGGTTGTGCTGGTCGACGTGGCGAACAAGGCCAATGTGGCCCTAAAGGTCCGTCTGGATGCCCTGGACCACAAGGCCCACCCGGACCTCACGGTTGCCGTGGTCCAACAGGGCCTTGCGGTCCTATGGGGCCATGTGGGCCAGCTGGTCCATGTTCGTGTAAGCGTTCAATTATTAAATTAGTTGATATTCTTCATGAAGAAAATATTATTTCAGAAAAAGAGAAAAAGTCAATTCTTAAAAAATTATAATTATTTTCTTTTTATGATATATAGATGTATATGTATATCATAATGGCATTGATAATAATATTCGTATTTTGGTATATAATATTAAAAAAATATGAAAATTTTAATATTATTGGCCATGAAGAAGGCCTTCCAAATGAATATAGATTTGTAAATTATGACACATTAAAGAAACCGGTTAATAAAAAAATTATTCAAAATGATGTTAAATTACAATTTCCATCTTTAATCAAACAAAGATATGCATATGATGATCAAATAAATCCACAAATTAAATATTATGACTTAAATAATTTTGCAAGATTAAAAGAACTATCTATTGGATTTGATCCATATATTCATGAAACACAACCAACAAAAGAATATCACTATTTGGCTCATCATGTTGATGGTTTCGATTATGCCAATGCTAATAATGTTGCATTTAATGCCGGTCCCGGAACATCTGATAGTTATTATTTAGTGGGTGGAGGATTTTAATCAAAAAAATTATATAAACATATAATTATAGAGAGTATAAAAATGAAGTATTATTTGGTTTATTTGTTAAATTACAAAGAATTTGATTCTGTTGTTCTAAAAGATATGTATCGTGAAAGAGATGATGCAATTAAAAGTTTAGAGAGAAATGCAATTAATTATATTAAAGAACTACAAGGAAAGCAACAGGCTGATATTTGTAAACAAGATAAAGCTGTTGAAGAAATTTTGGCTGATTCTAAATTAAAAGAAGGATTATATATTATTAAAGATGGTGATGCTGTTATTTTATATGAAAAAACAACAGTTGTTAAAGTCGGAAATTTATGGAATTCAAGATCATTAAAAATGATTAAAGCCGGAAAATTTTATATAACAGAATATAATTTTGATGAATCATTGTTTCAATGTAATCGTATTGTATCGCAAATTTCATCAGTCAAGTTTGATAAACCTAAAAGTGAATTAAGTTTTATTGATGAGTTAAAAAGTCTAAACGGAAAATTTAATTTAAAACCAATTAAAAATAGTAAAATATCTGGAACAATAACAACTAAAACTAGTTTTAGTGAATTATGTGACACAGTAAATAATTTTTAAAAAAATGACTAGAAGAATTTAGTATTATGATATTGATTTTTTTAATAATTATATAAAATTATAATATATATCATTATATATTATGCATTATTTACCACTCATTGGAGCTTTTAGTGGGATTGTAATATGTTTTTTGAATATTGCCAGTATGGAAGGAGTTGTTACAAGACCTGATCAAAATGGTGATATGAAATTTTCAATTGTCAACATTATTGAATACATTAAAATGCCATTCGATTTAGATAAAAGAGATGTTGCATGGCCAACATATTATCAAATGGATTTTACAGATAGAGTAAAATTATTAAGTCTAAATTGGGTAATCATGGCCGGTATTGGGGCAGGTATTGGAGCCAGTATTGATATTTTATTGTAAATCGTAAACTTTTTAATCTTTTTTATAATTTAATAAAATATATTTATTATAAGTATTATTATTACAATACTTTTATTTCTACTAATGAGAATAGTAATAACATTACTTATCAAGTGACATGATAATTCCTCTTAAAAATATCAATATGGCTAAGAATTATTACCGTAAAGTTTAATTTTATTCTTTATTAGTCATATTGACATAATCTCGATAATAATAAAGTTTTCTATTATTTGTATAATTCCACCAATCCTCTTTTTCACTTATATCTTTATGAAGATACAGAGAATATGGATCAACTATAGATAAATGTGCGTCATTTTCATTAAAATTTTCTATTCTTGAATATGCCATAATTATAAGAAATAAAATAACAAGAAGTAATAATATGATTATCATTATATTATCACTACAGAAATTAAAATTATATTTTCACATATAATCCATCAGAGGGGTTTGATGAGTTTGGCAAAATAATGAAATTTTCTTCAGAATTAATTTTGTGTTTAATCCAACCTAATGTATTAAATCCAGCATCACCGTTTTTATCACATATGTCTTTTAATTGATGTATTGATATATTTTCATAATATCCGCTATCATGACCGTAAGAATCCATCAATGAATAAAATTTATAACCTTCTAATTCAATAAATTCTTTGTTGGATTCATCTTTCTTAATCATAGGAATATCATATATTTTTTTATTCAATATATATGTATCTATAACGTTTTGATTTTCTAAATAATTAATTGTGTTTATTTTATTATTCAAAATAAAATTTAATAGTTTTACTCTCCCTTCTTTTGAAATTATATACCCATTCATCTTTTCTAATTGAATAGGTATATTTTCTTTTGTGATTAATTGATTACTTTCTTTTATATTATCTAAAACAATAAAATCATATTTTAATTTACTATTTAAAATAGCATTTAAAGTATCTTTATAATCTTTCTTCATAACAACCCTCTCATTAAGAACTAACGTATATTCATAAATAGTTTCTTTTAATATGTCAATATGTGTTAATATTGGGTCAATAATGGATCGAAGATAATTAAAATTATTACCTACAAACAAATCTTTATCATCTTTACTTAAATTTGTCTTCTTATTCTGTTCTATTTTTGATACTTGACTTGATATTGATTCTTTAAATCTTTTCCAAATCTCAATATCATTATTATCACTAATGACTTTAATTGATAAGTTTGAATGTATATTTTTAGACGATTGCAAAAATAATAAATCAATTGCACTAATTGTATCTAGTGATGTTAAATTATAATTTCTCAATTTTAATTCTGTTATATAATCTTTCTCTGGATTTTCAGTATTACAAAATATTCCAGTTTCATCTAATGCTGACAATTTTATGAAAGATAATGAAAATTGTGTGATTAAATCTTTTTTATTGAATGAAACAATACAATTTTTCTCATTTGATTCTAAAATTTCAATACATTCTGTAATATAATCTCTTTTTTGTATAAATTGCCAATTTGGCGGAACATAAAGCATATATTTAAATTTTTCAGAAAGAGCTTTATCTCTAATAAAATTTAGTAATGTACAATTCTTCTTGATAACACAGTTAAAAAATGGATATTTTTTATTGATTTTATTTTTACTTTCATCAATACATAACCAGTGATCTATTTTATTGATATCTATACAGCAATTAATAAATGAATTAATTGTTTTTTCAAAATAATCACCATTGCAAGTAACAAACAAGATATTTTTATTATTGTTATTTTGTATTGTTTTAACTATATCAGATGAATAACCAAGATATTTATCATATATGTGTTCGGATGCGATTAAGTTTCTCAAGTTTTCATAAAATACCCTTATTTTATTAGGAATAATATCATTTTTAAGGGTTAAATTACATAAATCATATGATTCTTGATATTTTTCAATATCATATAATATTTTTGATTTAATCAACTGAAGAATTGTTTTATATGGCTGATAAAATTTGTTTTCTTTTATTAAGTTTATGGCTGTATCCAAAGATATTAATGCTTGATGATTATCCCCTAATTCATTATAAAGTAAAGCTAATTTACCAATATGTTCTAAAACAAACGGTTGTTTCTTTTGAATTTCTGTATAATAGCTAATAATAAGTTGATTATTAAAATGATATCCTTGTTTATTTTCTTTTATATATTTTAAGCATTCTGGTTCTAGATAAACCAAACCATTTGTATCATTGTCAATATCAAGTTTAAAAATATACTTATTATTTTCATTGTTGAATAATGCATGATATTCTGTTTCTTCATCAAAATTAATATTTTTAATTGTATTTGTATCAAGAGTATATGTTTCTATAATTTTTTCTTTTATTTCTTGCGAACGACATATAATTTGACTGATATGTAGTTTTTCAAATATTTTATTTAGGTATTCAGAATTTTTTATTCCAACTATTAAGCCATTTTCAAATATATTTTTAATAATATGATCTTGTTGCAATAAAATAGTCGTTTTGTGTATAACATTAAAGTTTTCATAATAATAATCAACACTATCATATAAAATTAAATAATCAACATCAATAGATTTTTCTTTTAAACATTCTTTAAATGTTTTTGCTGATGTGATATATGTATTTTTATAAGAATAAATATCTATTTTGTTACCAACTAAAATTGTTTTATGTGTTTTTGTTATAATTTTTATTAAATTGAATATAAGTGAATTCCTATTTATAGTTAAATTTCCAGTATAAATTAAGCATGAATTTTTATTTACATGATCTATTTTATATTTACTATTTTTCATAATGCTTTCAAATTTTTCAATATCCCTTTCTGAAAGTTTATGTGAATTCAACATTTTTTTTGAAATAGCATATGCTTCGTGATATTTTTCTAAATTAAATGCGCAAAATGATAATTCCTCTAAAATTCTATAATCATATACATCTTTATAAACAAACAATGTACATTTTGATGGATATGGTATTTGTGATGCGATTTTGGCATATTTATATCCCTGTTTGAAATTTGAGACATTTCTATAATATTTTGCAATACCATATAATGGTTCGGCACGATCTTTACAATAATTATATGCATCAAAATATGCTTTTTTAACTTCTCCCCATGGACGTTTCAATGCTTCCAATGCCTGACCAATTCTAAAATATGAATAAAATACCTCTTCATACCAATTACCAAGACTTATCCTTTTTTTATAGAATTTAATAGCGTTTTCAAAATCTCCATGATCATAATAACTTTGAGCACAATAAAAAGTATATCTTTCATCATTTGGATTTTCTTTTAATAATTCCTCAAAAATTTGCGCATCTCTCAAATATTTGTTTTTATCTTGATTTCTAGCACCTAATCGCCTTGATTCAATATAGTAATTTCCCAATAGTGTATCTTTTTTATAATTTTGTTTATCACATGTTGCATATTCATGAAGCGGGTCTTTATAATGCCAATTAAACGATGCATCATTCTTAAAGATTAAAGGTCTAACATATGTAAATCCTTTCCCAAATCTCAAATTATAACAATCAGCATTTAAATTATTCAAATTCATATCTCCAATAATTAAATCATCAGCATCAAATACAAAAATATAATCTGATTTACCTTCACATTGTTTCAATGCATAAGATCTATTCCAACCAAAATGAAAAAATGAATATTTTTTCCATTTATTACCCATATGACAATTACATGATCTGAATTCATGATCTATTATTTCACCAGGAATATTAACAGAATCAAAGTATTCCTTAATGATTTCTTTTGTATTATCAGTGGAACCAGTGTCATTAATAACGTAATAATCAATATATTTACTAATATTTTCAAGTGTTTGTTTTATAACATGTGATTCATTCTTTACAATCATAGATAAGCAAATTTTAGGTTTTTGACTCATTTGATATATGATTATAATATTTTTAATAATGAACAAACGCTAATAAAAAATTGATATTGATACATTATATGAATATAGTCATATATATACACATTATTAGATTCAAGATGGGCTTAGGACAATCATTTTTTGAAAACAACATTGAATATGATGATTCTATATCAGAATATGGTATAGGTCAAGAAGAAGTTGATTTCCCCGATTTCGACATTTATACAAAACACCAATTAATTAACTACATCAAAACAAATAAATTTAGATCATTAGTTCTTTCAGATGATTTTTGCAATAAGATGGAAAGTATTGAATTAAACAATAAACAACTAATTCCTATGTGTTTTGAACTTTATGATAAAATGTTCAGATTATTTGGTAATAATACTTTTGTTAAAACTGATGCTACTATACCTAAAAAGAAAGTTTACTTTGTCAAACCAAAATTTGATGTCTCTGAAGTCAAAAAAACTGTTTCCGGACCAAAAGTTAACATATCTAAACCATTAACAGAATCTCTTATTGCAATCTCAGTTGCAACAGAACTAATGAGAAATGGTGATATCACAAATGATGAATTTTTAGAGGCATTTAACACTGTGTTAACTAAAAAAGATATGATGGGTATTACAAAAAGAATGCTCAAAGATAGTCCTAGTTATATTAGAACTAGATTCATCAATGAATTTAATAATATTCTTAATGATTTGACAAAAGTTGATAACTTGAGTATTGGAAAAGCATCATATATGTATAAAGCCAATAAACATGGATCAACTAATGATATTAATTCATTCAGACAATTAATTGCTATTCCTACAGCAGTTAATCATTTACATAGAATTTTGACTCTTAGACTAAGTGATTATATGATTAAAAATAAATATATTGATACAAATATTCAAAAAGGAGGCATCAGTGGCCAAAAATTTGCTATTTTTGAACAATTTTTCAAAGTTAGAAATGTTATTAAACAAGCTAATAAAAAATCAAAGTCATGTGCTGTGTTATTTCTTGACATATCTAATGCATTTGGTAATGTAAATCTTGAAAATTTATACAAGATTCTTCATTATTATAATGTTGATCAAAAATTTATTAATTATCTTAAGACTTTCTATACTAGATTTGAGTATTATGCTGATATAAATCAAGTTAAAACAGAAACATTCAAATGGGATGACGGCCTTCTTCAAGGATGCCCATTATCACCTTTCTTATTTGCAATTGCACTCAATTATGTTCTTACCTATATTGATACCACTTATAAACAAGATTATGGATATGTTCTTGATGATAATGGAATTAAAATTCTATTAACTGCATTTGTTGATGACATTTGTATTATATGTAAAGATATGGCTTCTTTAGAAATAGTATATGGTAAACTCAAAGAATTGCTTAATACATTAGGACTCCCAATTAATATGAGTAAATGTGCAATTATTTCTGTCAATGATACAACGACGGGAAGCACTGAATTACAAAATATTCAAAAAGTTAATAATGTTAAATATTTAGGTGAATATATTTCTAAAGATGGATCATCAGTTGAATCATATATCCAATTCATCCGATTTTTATCCAGAAGATTAGCTGCTATTGATAAAAGAAATGTTCCTAATTCTGAAAAAATTAAAATGTTTACAAGCTATATTTCACCATGGATGCAAAGAAAGACAATGGCAATGTATGATATTGATCTCCAAAAGAGATTGAAAATTATTGCTATTCTGAAACAATATTTAGATAAATGGGGATACAATGATCCAATCAATGTATTCAGTAATGTCATGACAGTTGTCAATTATTCAACTGATAGTATTATTTCAAAAGTTAAATTTGAAGATGACGATTTTGATACAGAATTAGAAGATAATATTGAAGTATCCAATTATATTCTTAAAGATACAAATATTAATCTCACATATGATCAAATTGATGATGAATTTCAACTTGATATTCAATTAGAAGAAGTAGCAGGATACGATTAATTTATTTGAAAAAATTGATAATAAAATATAATGATTCTAAGGGTATATATATATCATTACAAATAGAGAAGAATCATATTCAATATAATATAATTGTTGTTTCTCCATAGAATCAATAGAATGAATAATATTTAATATTAAATCTTGATTCTGATTGAAATAGCAATTTTATTATTTGAGTATGAATCTAATTGAATTTTAAGACGAAAATATTTTAAATTCAGCTTTATTTGTCATTTAATTATCAGTAGATGGATTAGTCCCATGATCTTTTTTGATAATGTTGTTAGATGTTAAGAATTACTAGATATTTTTATTTGTAGATTTGTACTCTTTAATTCTGTTATGTTATAGAGTTTGACGATAAAATTATTATGTTGTACTACAAAACTCTGAAAAAAATAAATAAAATCATCAGTAGAAATAAAATATACCGATTAATTTATCTTCTTGATGATGCAAATAGAATTCTTATGATGCCTTAATTACATATGAACGTTTAGAATTCTGAAAGCTCATTAATAAAATATTGAAGTTTTGAATATATGATAATAATACTAAAAAATAATATTATTGCAATATAATTTTCATACAACTTCTAAGATGAATAATATTTATAAGACAATTCTTTCAAATGAACAAATAAATGACCCAGTGTTTGTTAAAAAATATTTACAATTCTCTTTTAATAAAAGACAACCAGAAAAGGATAAAAAATTGTATATTAATATTTGTAAAATTTATGGATCATATCCAGATACTATAAAAGAATTATTAGTTAATATTCCAAAATTAGGTTACTATAAAGATTACTTTCATATTTTGAAATATTCAGAAAACAATAGTTTGTCAGATTATATTTTTGAGTTGATTATAGCACAAATCAAAGAAGACATAAGCCAGATGAAAAATAAAGCGAAAATATCGACTTTAGGAAAATATTTACCAAGAGAAAAATCAAAATTAAATATTAAAATTAATTTTATAGATAAATTTTGTAATACATTGTATCCAAATATAAATCAGTTTACAGCCAGAAGAAAATATAGAAAACTCAAGACTGAGTTAAATCAATATTTAGGTACATTAGAAGCAAAATTAGCAACAAAAAAATATGATGAAATTAATTTTAATAAGGTATCGCCATATGCTCTCAAAAAAAATATGCAAATTATAAATAATCATGAAACATCATCAAATAAATTTAAAGAATATTTACTTGACAAATTAAAAAATTGTTCATTAACACAATTTATTAGTTATTCCCTTTCAAATGTATTTACACAAGAAGAAATTAATAAAGTATGGGAATATAACAGATTTTTAATGGATATTCCAACATTAAGCAATGAGTTAGTTGCTAATTCTATGTGTATTATTGATCTTTCAAAAGATACATTCACATACAAGTTTGAATATTTTACAATTGGATTGGCAATATTAATTGATCAATTTTCACTTTTAAAAAATAAAATTATTATTGCTGGTCATGGTCTCGTTAATTTGGATGGGAAAAATGTTACAGAAAAAGCTGAGTATTTAATGAAGTTATGTGGTCCTGTTAGAAAAATAAATTTAGAAGATTATGTTGTTATGGCAAATGAGATGAATAATGGTAAATGCAACAATTTGATCTTTGTGACATCCAAAGATATTGGGCCAATTAATTATATATTAGAAGATAATAAACTAATCGTAAGACAATATATTCCAGATAATGGAGGTTATAATGTTCTTTACTACAATGGGAATAATGTTAAAAGATTTTATAGAGAAGTATATAGCGGAAAAGAGCTTATAGTAGCCAAGAATATTGATGACATCATAGTATCATCAAATGAATTGAATGATTTTAAAATGCCAGTATATATCATTTTATTTTTCTTGATTTTGGTCATTAATTTTCAAATTAGGTTATTCTTTTAATTTATCAGAAAAAAATTTTAATAATTTTGGATACTGATATAATTTTGATGCATAACATCCCTCAGTGAAATTATTTGCGCCATTCATAATACAGTATTCAATAGCTTGTTTGTTTCCTTGGCAAGTAGATATGAATAAATAATCATTCCAATCAATAAGACATTTGTTTGGAATATAATTGAGAATAATGTCAATCAAATTAAAATAATTATGTGACAAAAGTAATGAAATAGCATATTGATAGTCAAATTTTTTGAAATTTTTGAGGCAATATATCAATAATATTTTAGATGTCAGAATATCATAAGATAATGATTGAGTTTCTATCATATTTTTTACTTTATAGAAAAGCATTGAAAAATATTGGTCATTAGATATTAAACTATTTAATCTATAACACACCTTTTGACAATTCAATAAATCAGATATTGATAAATGTTTTAATATTTTGTATAATACTTCATTTGGCAATGAATTCATTAATACTATAAATAAATTATTTTTTATATACAATATAATATATAAATGAATCAAGAAACAATTTATTTAATTGCAGTTGTGTTTGTAATCATAATAGTTATTAAACTATTAACTATGTCTAAAGCAAAATTAGAACACTTAACATCAACAAGTGATGAGGCTATTCAAAATATAGCAAGCTTATATAATAAAGATCAAATGACAATCGGTAATCTAACTGCTACTGGTACTACGACATTAAATAATGTAACTGCAAGTAATGGTAATATCGATACAATTAAAACTGGTAAATTATTATTAGGTAATAAATGGATACTAACTGGTACTGGAAAGGATACACAAGGATATGATGATAATTGGTTACGATTTATTGATACAAATGGAAAATATTATGGTGGTGTTGCAGCAGGTACTTTTTATGATGCTTCTATGGGTATGACAATTAAACAATATATTGATACAACTGCAAATAATATTAATGCAGAGATAAATAATTGTGTTAAGATTGGCCAATCATATAAATTGAGAAAGGATGATGATGCATATATGTGGGGTAGACCTGTACAAATTGGTGGATTTTAATAAATATAATAAATAATTTTACAAATATAATAATATATGAATCAAGAAATAATTTATTTAATTGCAGTTGTGTTTGTAATTATAATAGTTATTAAACTATTAACTATGTCTAAAGCAAAATTAGAACACTTGACATCAACAAGTGATGAGGCTATTCAAAATATAGCAAGCTTATATAATAAAGATCAAATGACAATCGGTAATCTAACTGCTACTGGTACTACGACATTAAATAATGCAAAATTAAATAATGTAACTGCAAGTAATGGTAATATCGATACAATTAAAACTGGTAAATTATTATTAGGTAATAAATGGATACTAACTCTTGATGGAAAGGATACACAAGGATATGATGATCATTGGTTACGATTTCTTGATACAAATGGAGGATATCCTGGTGGTATTGCAGCAGGTACGTTTTATGATGCTTCTATGGCTAGTACAATTAAAGCTTACATTGATACACAAATACAAAATAACAGACCCAATTGTAATTGGGAAGGATGGAATGTTGTATGTGGTGGTTGTAGTGATCAGCACGATGATTATGCAATGTATTGTTCGGGAGGGAAAATAGCAAATATCAATGTTGCTAATAGCACACCTTGGGGATATAATGGAAGAACACTACCTGGTAATGTTTATCCGTGGTAATTGTATGTATTTGTGAATATTATATGATATTCACAATAACTGCATAATTTTATAGATAACAAGTAACAACACATTTTTTTTTGTGGCGAGACAATCTTGGATAATGATTAAAAGATATTCCACATTCACATTTATATTCAATTGTATGATTCAATTCTTTTTTAGAATTATTGACTGACTTAGCATTACTATTTTTTTTGATATGAGACGCTGATTTCAAGTGACGAGTATAATTACTTTTGTCATTAGTCGAATAATTACACGATGAACATTCATATAACATATATATTTACTATATATTTTCTTTTTAAGTTTTTTGAAAGACTTGCTAATGCTAAGTCAAATTAAATATTATTATTTATTATTAGGGTTATATACTTTTCCACAGTCACTCACCTTATTACATTTACAACTACATAGTTATCCAAACCTAAAGTTTCAATAAAATTTTTTTCAATATCAAATTTCTATATAATGTTCACATCATATACTTTTTAAGAGATCATTGGAGACTCAAATAAAGAAAATTTTACACCCATTCCGGAATTCACTTAGACTATTGACCGATCAAAAAGTCACAGTTGTAGGGGAGTGTAAAGTTTGGTTTTGGAGTTTATGAGCGTCTACCTTATTAGCGTAAGACCGTCGATGAAAC
>Ga0209668_10000601_pt1 | contig 14840 bp, 12 predicted proteins | sample FrelakmetPLP11PL_FD_187150 | JGI IMG/M metagenome (GOLD analysis project Ga0209668, IMG submission 187150) | Freshwater lake sediment microbial communities from the University of Notre Dame, USA, for methane emissions studies - PLP11 PL (SPAdes)... | ecosystem: Environmental > Aquatic >... | reverse complement strand
CTGGGGCAACCAGGACTCGGACCCGCTCATGGCGCTCCAGGACTACACTACAGCCCTCACCATCATGGACACCCTCTGTAAAATCGTGAAGCACCACGAACTGCAAAGCAGCTGCAACATCAACGTCGATTCATTCATTAAACTCGTCGACGGTCGACGCCAGGCCGTCGTTAAACTCCTCCAGAACATCTGCCATGCCTGAGAGCGCTTTACAATAGCCGGAACATCGAAAGCGGACCGGCGATCGCGGCCGCTGCGGTGTTCTTTCGGGCAATCCAGAAGATAAAGATGGCCACTCCAATCGCAATCAGCGCCAGCACCAGAATTATCGCTCCAATCGCGACAAAGTTCGGGCTTTGCATCTGCGAAAAGTCCGTCGTGTCCTTTGGATTCACGTAGAAGCTTACCGCGTCGCCGTCCACATAGTTCCTGCCGTTGGGCGACACGAATTGGTCAAAAACCAGGGTCGAGCCCCCGTACTTGACCGCCAGGTTTTCACAGACTCCCTTGTTGCAGTCCGGCGCTGCCTTGGGCGAGTCGACGACGCCCGTTGCTTTTTGCGTGTATTTGCGTTTTCTCATCATTATGATGACTGCAATGCCAATCATCGCGAGGCCAATAACGAGGGCTATGGCCAGCTGGATTCCCGTCATAAAGTGACCGAGCTTTACGCTCGAGTCCAGAAGCTCGCCAGAAACACTTCGGCTGCTCATTCTTTTATTATATTTTTTATTTTTTTATTTTTTTTAAATTTATAAATATAAAAAATGTCTTCCCGTCGCCAGCGAAGTAAATCCCCAGCAAAGCGAAGAAAATCCCCTGCCAAGCGCAGCAAATCCCCCGCCAGGCGCACGCGCAGCAAATCCCCCGCCAAGCGCCCAGTCAGCAAATCCCCGTCGCGACTAAATGCAATGGTGCCGTGCCAGCCCGGAAAAAAGGCCCGGGGCGGCAGCAGGTGCTACGACGCCGATAGTGATCTGGCCAAGCGCCTGACCAACCCGGTGTCGTGCCAGTACCCCACCGGTTGCAAGAAATCGAAACGCAGTCCGTCGCCGAAGCCCAAGGCCAAGGCCGGCAAAAAGGCCAGTCCGAAACAGTCGCCGAAAGTGAAGAGTCTGATGGCGCTCTTGAAACAATACCAGCAAAACGAAGGGACGCCAACCCCTGTGATCCAGCGCTACGAACCAGCCGCGCCGTCTTCGGTTCCCGCCGCGCCGTCTTCGATCCCCGCTCCTCCCCCACCTCCTCCAAGTAAAGCCTTGCGTGAAAAAAATGGAATTCGCTATAAAGCAACGGACCCTTGCCAACGAAAAGATAGTGACGCAGGCAAGGCAATACTATACAGAAGAAATACGTATGGTGTCCCTGCCGAGGACTGTGACGCCTACTCAACCCCAAAAGTACTTCCAGCAGGACCAGTAGTTAGAAAAGGGAAACGTTTAAATGCCCAATCGCCATGCTATGATTTAAGTGATGCTAGGGCTATGTATTTAGAAGATAATGGGAAAGGTGAAGATTGTTATGTAAACATTCCAAAATTTTCGGGACAAAAATTAAACCTTAAGTCATTAGCAAACAATGGTGTCCGGTTAAAGGGAAGTAATAATCCTTGCTACTTTAAAAATTCAGAAAATGGAATAGAAATTGAAAAAAGAGGAAAAAATGGAGAAGCTGTTGAAGATTGCTATTCGGGGAATTTCCTTGATGAACTAAAAAAAAGAAGAGAATCCTTCGAAAATCCATCAAAGTTTCAAACCTTTGCGGCTGGAAGAATTGGAGGATCATCATCACTAAAAGGGATTAAACAAAAAGGACAAACAAGCATTTGCTATGCTAGGGATTCAGAAAATGCAAAAAATTTGCTTAATTTAAAAAATATTTTAAATTATGATATTGAAGACTGCGATTTATAATATTATTCATAGTTTATTTAATTATAAACGCGCAGACAATCCAGGTACCCCGCGAAGTAGCACAGGCCTTGGCCCGGGGTATCGACCATTCGCCGGAACGTGCGCTCCGCGTACTCCGGGGAAATGCCGACCGTTTCCACAAGGTACCTCCGGACGCTGGCACCGTTCCGCGTACCGCGGTGGAACTCCACTTCGAGGAAACATTTTGCCGCCTCGAGCAGCGCGATTTGCATCGAGAAGAGCCACGCGTCCGGCGGAAAGTGGCTCCTTATCTGTGACAGGGCGTACACCGCCCAGCCCTCATCTTCCAGAGGGCTCGTATGAGTGCCACCAGTCTCGCTGAACCGGTACTCGTGGCCCGGTCGAGCCTCGTGGCTCACCAGGGTCCAGAGCGCGGCGAGGCAGTTGAATTCTGGCGGCAAGTTTTGCGGCACCACCACGACTCCCCGGTCGCCTGGCCGTAGCGGATGTTCGAAGTACACCCCAGGTGGTCCCACTTGTCGCTGTGCTTCGCGCTCTGTGGCCCAGCGGAATTTGCAAGGTGTCTCTGGGATGCGCATATCGGTGGTTTTGCGGAGGATTCTGTCTATTTTTCCGGATATCTCGCGGCACCGCGCCAGCAAAGACTCCCGCGGAAAACAGGTTTCTCGGCGTATCGCGGCAAGCCTGGCCACGTAATTTTTGTGGTATGCTGACATTTCTGCGATGGCGCCGGCGGCGAAGTCGCGGGCTTTTTCCGCGAGACAAACGAGACAGCGGGATTTTTGGATACCAAACGACTCGGCGAAATTCGCGAGCCTGTGCATTTTTCTACGACGATTTAATTTACAAATTGAATATAATTTCAAACATTTGAATAAAAAATGCGACTTGTTTTTAAAAATAAAAAAATTCAGCGGTTCGAGTAGAGAGAGCGCCCGCCACAGCCGCACCCGCTCTTGTACATCGGCGGGAGCACAGTTTTACTGTACTTTGAAAGGGGCGCGGCCGACAAGGGGCGTGCTGGAATTGTTTTGGCGAAGCTGCTGTTCGGGCGGATCAGGATTGTTTTTGCAGCAGCGGAGCTGGGCCGGATTTGATTGAGATTTGGAAAACTCTGGCGAGAGGTGCTGTAGGTTTCCGGGAGAATGGTGCTGCGCCACAGCTGGGTTTTCTGTGGCGTGGCGGGCGCCGATAGGGGAAGCGCCACGGGCGCAGGAACGGGAAGCGGCAGAGGCGCCGGAACCGGAAGCGCCACGGGCGCGATCTGCTTTATTTTAATCGGCTCGATTTTCAGAGCGTTGCGGGACGGAAAGGCAGCCAACATCGAAGTTCTAGGGTAGGTTCCGGAAAGGATATTTTTGCGCACGGGAAACGTACTGGCGCGGGAAACGAGTGGCAGTGCGACGGAGGACACCTGTGCCGGGACAAGGAGTCTAGCAGCCGATGCGTTTACTGCGGGCGGTGGCGCGGCTGGAGCGTGGGCGATGAATTTCGGGACCTCGTTCTGCAGCGGGGGCATCAGACTGAGCGGGGGAAAGAAATTCTTTTTGGCTTCCTCGAGCGAAGGAACGGCGCGTTTGCTGAGTCTCCGGGTGACGTGCGAGTGGAGCCGGTACACCCAGTCGAACAACATATGGGGCGAGCTGGTATCGTCGCTGGTCAGCGGGAACTGGTTGACGTACTGGTCGTACTCCTTGCGGCACTTCTGGCAGGGCAGGACGTAGCGGAGCGAGTCGTAGAACATGCGGAAGCCGATTTTTTCGTTGACCGTGGGTTCGCTGGAGAAGCCGACGGCGGCCAGGTACATGACTTCCCAAAAATGGGGACCCCAGTACTCCGGATTAAGCGACAGAGCCATTTCTGTAGGAATTTTAATTAAGAATTTTTTTATTTTTTATTTTTTTTATTTTTGTTTCCACCAAATGCAGTTGCAGCTTGAAAACAATTCATATCGACGCATAAAACATAAATTTTAATAAAATTTCAGCATGGCTTTTAAAAATCATTGTAGTTGGCCTCGTCCAGAACCTTCCGCCAGCGCTCGTATGCCGACATCGCCGAGCTTTCCAACGCATCGACTACGTCGCCGCGGCCGGACCGCGAGATGACCCGGGAGTTGTCGGCCGCACTGACGACCACCAGGTCCGGAATCGACCGGACGCCGTACGCCTTGGCAAGCGCGGCCTTGCGGTCGACGTCGGCGTAGGCCACCGCGTCCCAGGGCATTGTGGCGCGGTAGGCGCTGTAGTCTTCCTCGACCCGGTCGCTGGAGACGAAAAAGATCTCGAAAAGCTCCGCGGAGATGCCGGCTTCGCGCAGCTCACGGTAGAACTCCGCGAGCAGGGGGGTAAAGCTTTTGCACGGGCCGCACCAGCTTGCGCTAAAATAGTAGGCCTGCATCGGTTCGCGCTCCTTTTATTTCACGGATGAAAAATTTAAGCACGGAGCGACGGACAAACGCATCTAGGTTTTTATATGCAGCATAGCATTTTTGTAGCGGCTGAAATACTTTTTGTATTTTGCATCGCACTTGAGACGCTGGTAGTGTTTGTCCGAGGGAATACAGTACGTCGTGAAGAACCGCTCGATGTATCCCTGCTGCTCGACAAGACTCATCAGGTACCCGTAGAACCCCATTGTGCACCTGGCTTCGATCGGATAGACACATGGCCGCTTCGCAGCCGGCTGTTTCTTTTCCTGGATTATCCGGACAACGTGCACCACGGTTGGCGCCAGGATGTAGCTCTCCTCGCGGTAACACAGGGCCCTGGCGATTTTGGCGATCATGCGGCAAATCTGGTCCGGGCCGAACCTGGGTTCCAGCTCGTGGGTGTCCATATAGGCCTGCTTCATTTTCAGGAACTCGACCTCCGCGGCTCTCGAGCGACGCTTGTACTGGCTGCGCTGGTACATGTAGCCATGTAGTTTTGAATCGATGATTATTTTCCGGGCCTTGTCTTTCCACCGGGACTCGTTCCACACATCGGCGATTTGCCCGGCATTTGGAAGTAAGTCCAGGTCGGGCAAATAGTACCCGGACGAGAAGTCGAAGCCGGCGATGTACTTCAAAAGCTCCTTGGGCTGACCCAGCCCCAGCTCTTCCTGGGCGATGACCGCGTTGCGCAGGATGCTGCACCCCAAATACGGCAGCAGCTTTCTGAAGTGTCGGATGGTGAAATTTTTGGTGTTCAAGTAAAATAAATCGGTGGCACAGATGCCCCGCTCGAGGGCACAGTTGCTCGGCATTGTTACGTAGTCCGCGTAGACTTCGATGTCGAAATCCAGACAGGGGGAGCCGCAAAAGACCAGGTACAGCTTCTCGTAGAGCGACACAATCCACCAGACAAAGGCCGGTTCGCCCAGCATGCCGGAGTACTGGATCCCGAGGTCGATGTCGGACGTCGGGCCAATGCTGCCAAAGATGCCCAGCTTGCACCGCGACACGTCGCCGAGCCTAGTCATTTTTTTGAATGGGAACACGATTTCCCCGCCACATATTTGCACCGCATACTGCAGCAGCTGGTAAAATAGATATGTCCGCACGAGCCACAGCTGATGCTGTGCCTGCGATGGAAGGGAGGAAATGTGCCGATACTTGAAATCGGGTCCGCCAAAGTCCGACCGGAAGTCCAGCAGCCTGGAAGTCGCGGCAAACATTTCGTCCAGCGTCTCGGCTCTTCCGAGGGAATATTGAAACTCTTGCCTGCACGTGTGCAGATCCAGAAACCGGTGCACGTCACTAGAGCAGCGGTCTCGAATGCTGTCCATTGTCATGAACGTAATCATTTTTATGGTTCTGAATAAAAATAAAATGAATGCATTTTTTTAATTTTTACTTGTAAAATCACGACTTTCTTTGGTAAAAATATATCAAGAAAACTAGTATTTTGTCAATTCCTCGACGGGATAGCTATCACAGGTTTCCAGCGAAAAATTTAGCATAAAGTCCCGGTAGTTTTCCATCTGCTCTTCGTTCCAGCCGCAGTACTGGGCAAACGCGGCCTCTTCGTCGACCTCTTCGCGCGTCTGTTCGGTGCAGCGTCTTCCGAAGAGCCCACAGCAGCCCATTTTTTTATTTAAGATTTTTAAGATTTTAATTGCGAAGCGAGCGGACGACCCGAATCAACAGACAGATCCAGACGATGACGAGCAGCACGTAGAAAACAAGAACGAGCACAGTGGGCAGCACCTGGGACGCCCGCAGGTTCTTCTTGGTGAATAGGCTTGCGTCGCCGGAAAGTCCCGCGGCCTTGAAGTAGTTTGCGTTGTACGTCTCCACGTCCTGGAACTGGTTTGCCTCCAGGAACGCGGTGCCCACCGGGACGCCGGTGCCCGTCGGGACGCCGGTGCCCGTCGGTACGGCGGCCTCGTACAGAATCGCCGAGCCGGACCAGTGGAGATTTCCGGTCAGATCGATGGTAACGGTGTTGCCGAACCCGGTGGAGTCCACCAGAAAATTCCGCACGGTGCCCGCTATGTCCCGCACTGCGACCTCGTATTTCGTGGGGTAGCTGACGTTGTCGAGGGTCACCACCGCGGCAACCTTGAGTTGGGTGGGGTTGCTGTAACTCGGGGCCTCGATCGACGGCGAGTAAAGGTTGTACGTCGCGGCAAACGAGTTTCCCACGCCGACCGGCGGCCCGTTGACGTCCAGGGGACAGAACACCATGTACTGTTCCGCGTCCAGGTGAAGGTTCAGCCAAATGTACCTGCCAAGAACTTTGGTTGGCGCCAGGGCCTGGGAGATGTTCTCCAGGTACCGGACGAACTGATTGGTCAGTAAATCACTGACCCACTGCCGGTCCAGCCACCCGACGCCGGACCGGTCGTCGAGCGACACCGCATCCCCGCTTCGGAACAGAATCGTGGTGCTCTTGTTGTAGAGCTGCGTGTAGGACCAGTAGAGGGTCCCGGCGCCGAAGATACAGGGACTGCATCCCTGGTCGCCGTTGAAGTAGGGTTGCTGTTCGGAGTACATCAGAGTGTCGATGGAAAAAATATCGGCCTTCTCTTTCCAGGAACAGGCCAGGTGGAATTCGCCGAGGGCCGAGGACTCGAAGACGCAGGAGATGTCCGGGTCCAGCGAAGCGAAGCGGAACGCCGACTCGGTTGTCGCCGAGTAACTTCCCCGGACGTACCGGTAGGGCGTGTAGTGCCAGTCGCCACCGCGCCCCACTCCGAACGACAGGTAGTACACGGTCGTTTCGCCCAGACCCAGGCCGTGACGCTTCCGCAAAATTTCAGTGCCCAGATCGATGCGCATGATGTAGTACATTATGTTGACCATTTTCTGGGGAAATGTCAGGTAGCCCCAGTACCAGCCGATCGTTCCCTGCTCGAATTGGAAGCACGTCGAGGCGAGCGGATTTTCGAGCGGAACGAGCGGGTACGTCCCCATGCTTCCGTACGGGATCATATTTGACGAGGCAGCGAGACTGTTCAGGTCAGCAGAGGTGTTTACATTTTGCGAAATAACGTCCATCTTGTCGTGGTTGTAGGGGGAGAGCAACCCAGTGTTGGTCTTGATTGACTCTATTTTTTGCTGCACGACCTCCTTCAACACATCGTGCTGGGCGCTCTGTGAGGCGTACGGCACCCTGATGAAGTACCGGTCGTACTGGCGCGTTCGGAAGAGGAGAAAGAACAGTGTGGCCAACCCAACGGTAAATATAATAAAAAATATCAACAACGATTTCTGCATTTTTTTAGAGGAATTTTTTTATTTCGAATTGTCTTTCAAAAACTTTGAGATTTTTTCGACGGTGCGCTCGCCGCTGAACTTATTTGTGATTTGGCCCCGGTCGATGACCACGAGCTCCGGCACACTGTCGATTTCAAAGAATTTCGCCGCTCCGCGCTCGTCGTTTATGTTTGCGTACAGTACCGGAACACCTGTATTTTGTTCGCTTGTCTGCACCAGCGGCATTATATTTTTGCAGTGAATGCACCCTGGACTAAAAAATAAAACAATTGCTTTTTTTTGAGAGCTCATTTTTTTTCTTTTTTCTATATGTATAATATTTATATATACAGATTTATATGTAAAAAAAATTTTTTTTATTTTTTAAAAAAAATCCAACGGCTCCTATATTTTTTTAGTGGACAGGTACGAGTCGATGGTGGAATATTCCCTGTTGAAAAACGAAATTCTATCGTCAGTGTCCATGGTTGTGAGCAAGCGTCCGGCATAACCACTCGTGCGTCCGATGGTTAGACCGCCGCCAGCCTTTCCGTTGACGGCCGTATCTTGTTTTTCGGAATCCGAGATGAACCAATTCCCCAGCGAGTCGCAAAAAAAAGCCTCCGGATGCTCGTTGGAAACCCTGATCCTCAGAATTTGAGTCCGGCTCCAGTCGTACATTGCAACGTGGGAGTGCCGCACACCCCCGCCCGTGGTGAAAAGAACACAGATGTTATCCGACGGATGCAGGCAGACGAGGCATGGCTCGTCGGAACACTGAATGGGCGCGACCGGTTTTCCACACGGAAGTATCCGGTGCACCACCATGGCCTTTGGGTCGCAAATGTAATTGACCCCGGATTTGGCAATGACCAATTGCTTGGGTTTGTGGAAAATCGACCAGCAGTGGCGCTTGACTCGCATCTGGATAACGCCCGCTTCGTTGTAGCACAAAAGCCAGGGAAACCCGGTGTAGAGAATGACCACGTCGCCCAGTTCCGTGCACTTCATGTCGGCCAGGCGAGTTCCCAGATTATTATCTAAATTAAAAAGGAGTTGATAAACACCGTTGCGGCGCACAATGACCGAGTAGTGCTGGCGTATCGTAGCTAGCCCTGGGTATCTGGGCACCGCGAAGAACCAGGTTTTGTTCCAGGGCGAGCAGTGGATGGCCAGCGGCTCTGCGGATTCGTACGTTGGAAAATAGAATTCGGGCGACGCCCAGCCCCGAACCAGCATACGATGCTCGTCGATTGCCTGGACAACATCTTCGCGCAGCGAGGGCATTTGGTGAATAAATGAGCGAATCATGGACAGCTGAGTGCGGGGCATCGTCTCGAGGTTGTATTTATCGAGCAAAGCCATAAGAAACGCGCGCCTTGAGTTGACACGGCTCTGGCACAGGTCGGTATTTTGCTGAATTTTTAGGCGACGAGCGGCGCGCATCTCGACAAACGAGGCAAAGGACACGCCGCGTCGCACGAGAGCACCCCAGATTATTGGGAAGGACACAGAGGCATTGTAAGAGCCTTTTGTGAACAGAGTGTTGGCAAAGCTTTTTGGAAAGGCGGTAAACGCCACCACTTCGACGCGGCGCATCGGCTGGCGATCAAAAAAAGCCAAGAGCCAGAAAAGGTCAGCCTGGTTTGCCGAGACGTCGAGCACCAAGCCGTACTTCTGGCGACAGTAGTTTGCCAGGCACTGGAGAACAGGGCGCCGGAGACGATGGACGCGGTACGCGGGTCGAAGCATGGCAAGGCTGGCGGTTTCATCCGAGGCGACGAGCCAGTCCAGGACCTGGGCACCCAGTTCGAGGGGAATAGTGTGGAGGTTTGCAGGCATCTGCGTATTAAAACTAATACAAAAATAAAAAAAATTAGCGGTGAATTCAAATTTACACAAAAAAAAAACACACACAAACACAAAAAAAAAACACACATAAACACAAAAAAATGAAAAAAAACACTCACAAACACAAAAAAATATATATTCACTGGCATTTTGAAATCAAATCGCTGAGTGGCGCGCCCACACCACCGCTATCGGAGTAAGTTGTTACCGGTCCGACTAGATTATAGCCGGTGTTTTGACTGCAGGAGTTTTGGGTTACCACCATGAGGCTGGATTTGTCATCGGAGCCGGACAGCGGATCCTTTGAGAAAAGTAGGGATTTTTTTCCCCCGAGCCAGTTTGGTGCTTCACCAGGGGATCCGACGCAACTCATATTGGCGTTGTTGTCGACCCGATCACAAATCCAAGCAGCGGGGTCACTCTGGCCGTCCTTTTCCGTACCACTGAAGACGAGGAGCTCGAAGCCCACGACGTTGCCCAATATCTGGCTCGTCGTCAGTTGCACCGAGTCCAGCTTCATGTAATTTGCCAGGTTAATCAGGAAGTCATCGGTTGAGTAGCCGCTATTGCTCATATTATTGAGAAGACTATTTAAAACAATTGAACTGTTGGCGAGTTCGTTTGGGTTTGTGAAGTATTTGTTCTTCACCGCTGTGCTCCAGTCGTATTTTTCTGGATTGGTGGCGAAGTCGTAGCCGTTGACACAGGCCCACAGGACCCAGGCGCAGATGTCCGAATACTCCGTAAATTTAGTTGGAGCCAATGGCGCCAACAGGCCCCAGTTTCCCTGATGTTGTCCATCGTCTGCCCAAAACCACCAGAGCGCAATGAGGTTACTGTTTTTTGACGGGTCCGGGTAACCGGCTTTCGAGGAACAGGGACCCCTGGTGTAATTCGAGGACCCGATTCCCAGGTAGTCCAACGACCCTGAATCGCACTTTGGTTGATCATTGTCGAGCATGGATATCACGGCAGTGGAAGGTTTACTGGGGTGGCCGCCACCAGTCGCTGGCGTCAGACAAGACCCGGTGAGAAGTGTCTGCAGGGCAAGCTTGACGGTACCATCTTTGTCCGCGACAAACCGCTGCCAACTTTCCAGCTTTGAGCTATCGAACGTGCCCTTCAGCGTGCCTTTATAGTTATCGTTGACAAGGGATCCGTCACGAGCATCCTTTCCGTCCCAAACGTTGAGGCAGCTCATGATGGAGTCGATCTTGCTGCGGAAAACAATTGTCTTCCCCAGGTTCATCCAGAGCCCGGAGCCCCGGGCGTAGTACAGCCATTTTCCGTAGCCGACTCCGGGAGGCCCGTGGCTAGTGCACTTGTTCCCCAGAAGGTCACACGAATTCAGACACTCCAGGCTGCTCGACATTGCGGTTAGATGGGTATCGCAGTGCATGACCTCCACACTGGAGTAACTTTTGAAGCCGCTGTTTATGATGATTGAATCGACACCCGGCAGAACTCCGGGGGTGATGATTTCGTTTGCGGTGCCGGGAGCAGCGTAGCCCAATGCCCGGGTCCGCAAATGGCCCTGGGGATACCGGTTGACCACAACGGCATTGACCTTTGGCGGGACGCCGCTGTTCATGTGCCAGCTACAGAGCGGCATCAAGTACAGGTCGAAGACGGGGAGCGAAACGTTGCCCATTTTTGCGAAAGAATCTGCTGGTTTGTAGGTGAAGCCCGCGGTCGCCAACCCGTCGTCGATCGCGGAGAGGGCAGGCGTATAAGTGAGCCACTTAAATGTTTTGTCGGGCACGATGGCGGTCTGGAACTGGGTTACCAGGTAGCGGAACACCGCATTCCCACTGCTGCTCCTGCTCGGGTCTGGGATATACGAGCGGTCGTTTTTAAGGGCGTAGCAGGTCATATTCCAGAAGAAATCCAGGGACTTCCAGAAGTCCGGGGAAGCCGAGGTCCTGGACATGCCGGGGTAATTCGCGTAGAGGTAGCCCTGTACCGCCAGCTGTTTCTCCGGGGAAAACGAGGACGGTATCGCAATTCCGGGGCCGGGGCCGGGGCCGGGGCCGGGGCCGGGGCCGGGGCCGGGGCCGGGGGCAGGGGCAGGGGTTGTCCGGGCTATCCAGAACTTCCATTTTGTGGAGAACCCCCACAGTAGAATGACGGCGACGATTGCAACGACCAAGAAAACAATTAAAAAAGTTTGATTAAAAATTTTTTTGAGCATTTTTTTTAATACTATTAAAAAAAATGTTTTCAAAAAAAAAAATATGTGTGATCGTGTTGACAATTGTGTTGATCGTAGTTATTATTCTCTATGGCGCCGGTACAAACTGGAAATTCAAATCCAGTGACGCCAAGCCTGCTTCGTGCGCGGCAAAATGCGATGGCGTTTTGTGTGGCGGCGAAGACGGCTGTGGCGGCCAATGCGGTTGTGTCGGCACTGCGGTGTGTTGTGGCGGAAAATGCGGGGCAAAATGCGACGGCGTCTCGTGTGGCGCCACCAACGGCTGTGGCGTCCCGTGCGGCTGTACCGGTTCCTCGGTGTGTGTGAATGGAAAATGCAATGGGCCAGTGAATCCGGCCGGGTTGTCGCTGTCCAGCGCCGACTTTAAAGCCGCTGTGAAAAATAATGTTTTTGACGCGGTTGGCATACACAATAACCTGGCCATGGAGAAGTTTAACGGCGTGCTGATGCACTATGCATCGGTCGAATTTGACCCGTCGCAGTGGCCCGATAGCCAGCCATCTCATACCCCGACCCTGAAAGGAATCCTGGAATGGTTCTGGGTAACACTGAACGCCTGTCAGAAAGACGACTGTCTTATTATTCACGGGGACTTTCTGTCCTTCGACGGCTCGGTGGTGCAGACGATTTGCGACAAAGTCAACGCCGGGATGAAATTTATCATCCTAGTGGATCGCTGGGAAATCAGCGGGGCCCCGCTCTTCGACTCGCTTACGGGAAAGCCATGGAGCCCCGATGTGATTGGCGGCGTTGGATGTCCGGCATGCGACGGCGAGGGCTGCGACGATTCCAAGGGAAACCAGTTTGATCGAAACCCGTACGTCTGCTGTGGCTCGGTAGCAGGAAACAACAAAGGATCCTACTGCCGAGACACAAACTCGGCCCTCCAAAGATTTAGCCAAGGCATCAAGGCAGAAAACAAAGCCAATTACTTTTTACTGGATATGGCGACGACCAAATTGACGTGGGGGCTGTCGAGTCGCCAGACGCCGCTGCACAACCACCGGCACATGACAAGCTTCTACATGAAATCGAAGAATGTGGCGTCGGTGTTCAAAGGCTCCTGGAATTTCACCGGTGGGAACCCAAACACCTGGAGAGACGGCCAACTTCCGGGCCAGAAGGAGTCTGGCATTATAGTTACGGCGGCCCTGGACAATGCCGCGATCCAGTCCGACATCATTACAAATTACTACTGGCTGGCGATCTGGAGTCTGTATGTTCCGTCGTCCAGTGTACAGGCCCCGGAAACATTCACGGCGCCCAGTAGCGCGCTTTTCCAGTATTTCCTGGACAATCTGGTTGCCAAGAAGTACATCGACGCCAAAAATGACCGGCTCACCTACGACGGCTACCGGAACAGTAGCTACGAGGTGTACTCTGTGGCCACGCACAACGGAAAAACGTATCTCGCCGGGGATGCGCGGTGCACCATTTCGATGGCCGTGGCTCCGCCGGCACTGGACGCCGGCGCCATCGGGCCCGACATGCTCAAACGGTCCTTAAAAGACGGCGGCGTGGATTCCACGTTCGAGAATATCCTGCCCTCGTTGAACAACATAAGCAATGTGAATCAATTCATGTATCCGTTTGCTCCCACATACAAAAACAATCCGGTGCCGCCGGTCAAGTGGCGCATCGACTGCGACAATTGTAACTGCACTGCGGCGGAAAACAATGACCTCGGCCAGGCCTGTTTGAAGAATGACAGCGGCAGCGGCGACGCACTGGTTCCCACCAATGGCTGCTACCAACAAGACGGCAAGAATTACCAATGCGCCGCCAAAATGCCCTGGGCTCCCGGGGCTATTTGGCTCGGGGGGGTTTTGTTTGACTTTTGGAAGAGCGCGACCTCCGTCTACCTGAATATGTACTCGTCAGTGGTCGACGCAGGCACGGGCTGTATTTTGAACTGCAATGGGGGAAACAATGGCGGAGCCTCTGCATGGTCCGGACTGACGACGAGCGCCCAGTACAATGACGCAAAGTTCAATTCCAAATCAATAAACAGTGGCGGCTGGTACACAAAAGCGGACTCAAACAGTGTCCAAAACGTGCTGGATTTTCTGAAAAAAAAAGGCAATGCGCTTTACATTGTCATCGGACAGTGGTCAAACCTCGACCCGGGGGTTGGGCAGGACGGGGCACTGTCGCTGTTTTCCAATGCGGCCACCGCCGCCGGCTCATCGATCAACTACCGGCTCTTTAGCGCGCAGAAAAAACAAGTTACCCTGAAAGGCGACAACGGCACCGTGACAACGCGTATGGACGGCAATGGTGAAAACCCGGACCCCGGAAACAATTGGCAGCGCAACCACACCAAGTGCTACTTGTCGAAGGATTCGCTGCTCTCGTGCTCGGGGCATCCGTACAATGGCGGCGTGAATGACTGGGCCGGGGTAAACGAGGCGCTTTTTGTGGAGAAGTGCCCGAATTTTGTATCGATTTTACGGGCCAATTTTGAGGTCGAGTACACCTACAGCAACACGATAAAGAACTCGTCGACCTTTAAGTGGGCACAGGCCTGGGGTTCGTCGGATGTTCCGGCACTGGCAGATCCCATTGGGCAGACGGATCTCACCGAAAAAAATTGGTTAGCCAACAGCACGTCCGGGGGAATCATTATTTTACAAAGTCAATGCTGGGGGTTATAAGGTGAAATTAATAAAAAAAAATAAAACATTGTGACTTTGTGTGTGATTTTTTCACTTTGAAATATTTATCTATATGTTTCGAAAATTTTCATCACATTCAGAAAAAAATTCAGCTCAATTTTATTTTTTTAAAAATCAAAACTATTTTTTTGAAAAAAAATTATAAAACTCTTTTCCGGGAAACACTTTTCCGCGCAAAACACTTTCCCGCGCAAAACACTTTCCCGGACAAAACACTTTCCCGGACAAAACACTTTCCCGGACAAAACGTGATCCTATCTGTCACCTCGTTGAAAATTTATGATTTTTTTATTGAGTGTTTAAGTGTGTTTGTTAAAAGAAACACAAATATATTAAAAGATTTTTTTACGCCAATCTTATTTGTGACTTTGTGTGTGATTTTTTCACTTTGAAATATTAGTCTATATGTTTCGAAAATTTTCATCACATTCAGAAAAAAATTCAGCTCAATTTTATTTTTTTAAAAATCAAAACTATTTTTTTGAAAAAAAATTATAAAACTCTTTTCCGGGAAACACTTTTCCGCG
>Ga0209668_10000600_pt1 | contig 14841 bp, 15 predicted proteins | sample FrelakmetPLP11PL_FD_187150 | JGI IMG/M metagenome (GOLD analysis project Ga0209668, IMG submission 187150) | Freshwater lake sediment microbial communities from the University of Notre Dame, USA, for methane emissions studies - PLP11 PL (SPAdes)... | ecosystem: Environmental > Aquatic >... | reverse complement strand
TATTAATAAATATTATTAATAATATTAATAAAAAAGAAAAATGCCGCAAATTGACAACTGGAGTATCCCGCCTTTCCAGACAAATCTAGGACAAGTGTACACGACTCAGTGCTGGGGCCCGACGTCGAAGCCCCTGTACGGGTGCGACGAACGGTGGCCCGATGGGGTCATGTGCTGGGGCACCTTTGAGTCCAAGTACTGTAATGAGGTCGACAAAATCCCAATGGTGAATCCGCTGAATCCAATGTCGTTGCCGATTGACATGATCAATGCAGCGGCGCTCAATGTCTACCCGCAAACCAGAGCCGTGGCCATTGCGAATTATGCGCTGAGCCGGCAGCCGGCAGTGACGACGGCACTCATTCCGATCGCGAACCAGTGCTACGGGGACCCGGGGATGCCCTCGATGTGCGCCGAGGCGCTGGGCGATGGGGTTGTTGTGGGGGCGGGCTACAAAAACTGTTTGAACCAGAGTGTGTAGACTCAAAAGTTAAATTTGTGAAATTCGTTGAATTTCTTTAAAGTCGTTTATTAAATAAAGATGCTGGTGAAGCTCGAAGCAACTAAAAATAAAACAGTACTAGACTATGCATTTCAGGAACTATTGAAAATTTTTACTGAAGTCGTGGTGCCACGGAACAGTGTTCCAGCACTGGTCTTTGACATTGACGGAACGGTACTCCAGCACTCACCGTGCACCATTCGCCGCACTGTAATCCCACACGCGATGCGCATCTTCAACTGGGCGACGCGCAACAATATTCTGGTGTACTTTGTGACGGCACGCATCGACACCCCGGAGAACCGGCAGCTTACCGTATCGGAGCTGGTGCACCATAAATTTGTTCCATTCGCAGACCTGTACATGCGTCACCAGGCGATCGGGGAGATCCCGAACTCCGAGTCCATTTCCAAGTACAAATCCGAGGCCAGGAAAAGGATAGCCACGACGAGCACGATTCTGATGAATTTCGGGGACCAGATTGGCGATTTTGTGGATCTCCTGGAGAGCCGAAAGACCGGGGTTTCCCTCATTTCCCAGCTACTGTCGCTCGACCAACAAAAGAGCTACTTTTTTTTGCTAGAGAATTCGCCGTGCTGCGTCAAGCTAAAGGACGAGTTTCCCAGAACGCTGGAGGACATTATTCTGTACGAAAAAAGCGGCTACAAGTCCAACCGGAGAGCCCTGGAGCAAGGATTTGTACTGCTAGCGGAGCTCTACGCAAAAGCACTGGGAAAGGGAAGGTCCCCGGCCATTGTATTCGACATTGACGCCACAGTCATCTACAACCACCACAACGACAACTCGCACAAAGTCTCAGAGGCCTATAATATTTACAAATGGGCGCTGGAAAAGAAAATAAAGGTGTTCTTTGTAACGGCGCGCCCCGATATACCGGAGCAGCGGGAGTTTGCCAAGAATGACTTGAGTAAATCGGGGTACCTGGAAAATGAGTACTCGGGGCTTGCGATGTGGCCTGATGCCGAACGCGGCAGCAACGACGAAGACGCCAGTACACACCGGGCCAGGCTCTCTCAGTATAAGCACGACGAGCGCTGCAAAATCGCCGAGAACCACGCGCTACTGATGTCATTCGGGGACAGCATCTCCGATCTGATTCCGATGAACGCGGACGAGCGCCAGCGGTCCCACACTGAAAAATTTGTGCGCTCCCTGAGGGACGATAGGGCCTATGTGCTCAAGCTGCGGCGCAACATGACCAAGTACAATGTTAAGCTTAAAACGGAAAAATAAAAAAATTTTTCAAAAAAAAATTTTTTATTTTTTTTTTTTAATCTCTCTCAATAAAAAATAATCACCGTCATTAAAATATGTCTTCATGTTTCGGTGCTTCCAGTCAAGGTACTCTTACGCAACTCGTCAGTCTGGGCGCCATGGATAAATTTCTCTCCCAAAATCCCACTATTACTCTTTGGCGCTTTCGCTACGCCAAGCACACTCACTTCGTCTTTGAGCCTATTTGCCAGAATATCGTGGGCGCTCGGTTCGGCTCTGAGGTTCAGGTCAATCTGAATCGTACCGGCGATCTCCTCCACTTTGCCTACCTCCAAATCACTATTCCCGGCATCACTGCCTGTAACTCACCCCAGGGAGTCAACTGCGGCTCCCAGTCCTTCCCCTACTTTAACCCCTGTGATCCCTGCGGCGATGGCGTTGAACAGGGCCCCTGTGACCCGGTCAATATTGGTTGCGGTGTTGCCAATAACGTTCCCCCGGCCCAGACCGCCGACGCCTGCACTGGCCTCGACCTGCCCTACTGCCACTGGGTCAATGCGATTGGCCAGTTTGTGGCTGAGCGCGTTAGCGTCGTCATCGGTGGCCAGGTCATCGACACCATGTACAACGATTACCTCTTCATGTGGGAGGAGCTTTCGGGCCAGCCCGGCAAGCGTCTCCTCGAGATGATTGGCAAGCGCTTCACCGTGGCCCAGCTGGTGGCCGACTCCAAGTACACCCGTACCCTCTACGTTCCCCTGCCCTTCTGGTTCACCTACAATACTGGCAATGCCCTGGCCCTGGTCTCGCTCCAGTTCCACACGGTGCAGATCATTTGCCAGCTTGCCCAGCTCAAGCGCTGCATCCAGATCTCGCCCCCTGTGGGCCAGGCCGACCCAGCCTGTGTCCTGAACTGCACAACCGGTGCTCCCGTCGTCGACACCGACATCACTGTGAACTTTGAGGGTCTCTACGTTTACCTGGACCGTGCCGAGCGTGACCGGTTCGCTGCCTCTAGCTTTGAGCAGCTCATGAATGCCGTGCAGCGCTTCACTATGCCGATGACCGCCTCGCCCCAGGCCCACATCGCAATTAATTTCAACCACCCCGTCATCGAGCTCATCTGGGCTGTGCGTCGCCGATGCCAATGGGAGGTCAACAATTACTTCAACTATGCGGGCGTTTACAACAGGGATCCCATCGACTTCGTCCAGCTTATCCTGAACGGAAACGACCGCTTCAGCCGTCGCGAGGGCCGCTACTTCCGTCTCGTCGTGCCCTACCAGTGGCACACGGACATCCCGGACAACTTCATTTACAGCTTTTCGTTCGCCACCGAACCCGAAAAGATGCAACCCACCGGCTCTTGCAACTTTTCGCGTATCGACAACGCCGAATTCATCTTCTCGCACCAGTCGTACTTGGTCCAGCCGGTGGGCGGCGGCACTTCTGAGCAAGTCGAGAACATTATCTTCGCACGCAACTGGCAGGTGTTTAAGTATCGCCAAGGGTTAGGAGGCATTGCCTTCGCGAATAAGCATACAATTGACTCTGCTTACGAAGGCCCTGCATTGTTGATGGCCTAGATAACTAGATAACCCGCTTAAATTTTCATAATAAAAAATTAATCTTTTAAAAATAAGTTTTTTGTGTTTTTGTGTTTTTGTGTTTTTGTGTTTTTATTTTAGATAAAATTATTCACTTTTTTTAGACCGTGATGTCAAAAAGACCTGTTTCTGGCAAAGAACCTGCTAAAAAATATGAAAGAAAAAAATGTCCTCATGGGCGACGACCAAATAATTGCAGAGAGGGAAATTGCACTGGAACGTCTATTTGTGAACATAAAATGTTAAAACCATCTTGCAAAATTTGCAGTCCGCAATATTTTTGCGAGCCACATGGTCGTCGTAAAACAAAATGCATCGAATGCAATGGTGTATCAACATGTATTCATAAAAGGCAAAAAGCTCAATGTGTTGATTGCGCATCATCTATTTCAATTTGTGAACATAAACGTAAAAAAATTAACTGTCGAGAATGCAATGGTTCTTCTTTTTGCGTACATAACCGCATAAAATATGGTTGTATTGAATGCCATGGGTCGGCAGTCTGTGAGCATGATCGAATAAGGTCTAAATGTTATGACTGTGTAGGAGCTTCAACTTGCATACATAAAAAACAAAAATCAAGATGCAAAGACTGTAATGGTTCTGCTTTTTGCATTCATAAGCGTGAAAAAACAAATTGCAAAGACTGTGGCGGACCTGGAATTTGTATTCACAACAAACGAAGACAACTCTGCAACGACCCAGAATGCCATGGCGGTTCAATGCTCTGTTGTGTTCCAAGCTGCGATAAAGTTTTTGGCAAAAAGTACCGGGGCCACTGTATGACCTGTTTTATGAGTCTGTTTCCTGCTGAAACTGTTTTTCGCAATTACAAGACAAAGGAAGGTGCAGTGCTTTGTAGCATTAAAGCAGCGTTTCCGGATTTAACAATTGTCAACGACCGGCGCATTGATGGCGGCTGTTCGCAACGAAGACCAGACATTTTTATTGATTTGTTGACGCATGTTATTATAGTGGAAATTGATGAAAATGCACACATGGCTTATGATCAAAACTGCGAAAATAACAGGATTGTTGATATTTCCGAGGATGTAGCGCACAGGCATGTAGTGTTTATTCGATTTAACCCGGATAAAAGCGAAGCTGGGCCAGGGTGCTGGACTATTGATGCAAACGGCCTTGCAGTGGTTAAAATGAAGCGGGCAGCAGAATGGCGAGAGCGACTTGCGGCTCTAAACAAGACTGTTGAATTTTGGACGACAACAATTCCAAATAATTTAGTTGAAATAGTAAAATTATTTTATTAAAAAGTTTTTATTGTAACATTTTTTTCATTAAAGCGGTATTCTTTTCCGTAATTAACTAGTATTTCTTCCCCTTGTGTAATGTCCCGCATTGCTCGAAGCTCAATAGTTTGCGGTCTTCGCTGAAAAAGCGCTACAAATCGCGCATTAGCATTTTCTTGACCTCCATGGTTAACAAGCGACGCAGCGCTACGATGTGCCGCCGCGTCAATAAATACATTGTGTTTTAATTTTATACAGTAGGGCGCGGTTGCGGTCCCGTAGCGCCGATCAAGCATTTTTTTTGTCAGACGCTCACCTGAATATTCGGTAATTGCTGAGCCCGCTTTAATTAAATCAGTGGCAAAGAGTCCATTACCAGCCCCAGGAATTGTTGATTCTTTGATTTCCAATCGGGCTTCGGACCGCCGATGTTTTCCGCAAAGCGGCAGCCCCACTGTTACAATGGCGTCACAGCCGTCCTTTGCAACACACTGCTTGCTCTCTAGGACTTTACTGAAATAAATATTTTTAAAAGTAAATTCAAATTGCATTTTATTAGCAGCGCGACTTTTTACGGCTTTGTTGTTTGTCGGCGCAGTTCTTTGCGATGTCTTTGGCCTTGGACTCGGTGCAGCCGCCATCTTCCTTGCACTTACGAAAGGCCCGGTCCATTGCCTTTTTGCTGGTGTTCTTCAGGTCTTTTTTCGACGTCCATATTTTGCAGAAGCGGTTTTTCTTTATCGTCGCCTCGCAGACAAGCTTCGATCCCATAACCTCGCAGGGGTCAATCGCTTTCATCACTTCGCTCTCTGTGCATTCTGCAGTTTTTGGAGATTTCGCAGCATCCGTTGAACAGTCGCTCGATTGTGTGCAGCTTGTATTGTCAGTAGAGCAAGTAGCCTCGGTCGAACAGGTGGCGCTGGTCGAGTCGCTGCAATCCGATACAAGCGAGTCTGACGAACATTTCTTTTTCTTCTTTTTCTTCTTCTTTTTTTCGCAATCGCTGTCGCTGTCGCTGTCGCTGCTGCTGCTACAGTCGCTGTCGCTGCTGCTGCAATCACTGTCGCTGTCGCATTTCTTACGGGCTTTGCAGGCTTCTTTTTCCTTTTGTTTTTTAGCTATCTTTTCTTCTTTACATTTATCTATTTTAGCAATGAGTGCATCAGGCTCCATATTTACGTAAGCATCGCAGCCACCAATTGTTTGCCAGGATTTAATTATTGCATTTTTAGTATCTTCTTTAAAATCATATTTTCCGGATAATTTGTGAGGAATAACAGGCACTACCCAGTTTTGCTTACTCAACAGCTTACACATTGCCGACTGGCTCTTATACGGAAACCCTTTAGTAGTTTTTTTCTTGCAAACAATATTTTTTGCAAGAACTACTAATTTTTGGGCCTTTTCGACACTGAGGCCCAGCTTAAGCTTGTCGCAGAGAGACTTGGCATTCTGCACCAAATCCTTTTCACACGAAATACCCTTAACCCTTTTAACATCATCAATTAATTTTGTACTATCAATATTTTGCCATCCAGATTTATCTGCACGGCGAACAAGATAGCAGAGCTCCTCCTTGGTTAGATGCAGCAACCGGACTCTATCGACCAAATCTTCTTCTGTTTTTATGTCAATATTGCTACCTATTTCGTACTGTTTGGACTTGAACAATTTTTTAAAGAAAACCCCTTTTTTAGTAATTATGTTTATTGGACTTTTTGTTTTCAGAGCCATAATTTTGTTTTATTTTTATTTACTAAAAATCATTTTTATTTATTAAAATTCATCAAAAATTTTTTTTTGCACGTTTCAACTCGTTCAGGTGCTGCAAGTAATTTTTAACAACATCAGTCTCTTTTTCAGTTTTGTCGTCGACATCATTATCGGGCTCTGCAGGCTCCTGAGGCGGAAGAACCACTGTATCTGCAAAACTCTTGGCCATCGATGACGCAATTGATATCGCAGGCTCAATGTCAGCATTGTCGTCGGCATCGTCCTCGGCACCGCTTTCAGCATCGTCGTCAGTGTCGATATCGCTGTAGTCCCGGAATAGAGCCTCGGAGTCCGACTTCATATTCGGGGTCACTGATCCATTAATGGATTTCAAATCGGGCGGCCTAATGCTTTCGGCGTACTCTGAATACGGCGCTATATTATCGAAGCGCTTCTGTAGCTCCAATAACTGGCCCTGTATTATATTCATTTCCTCCGTATTGCGCTGCACCAGCATCTGCATCGCGCCGAGCTGCTCTCGCCGGTCATCATTGTTCTCTTTGATGGCGCGCTGCATCAGACCCGAAATTGCCGTGACTTCGTCCACACTCTTTGCCACCAAAGCCTTTGGGCCCTGCATTGCCAACCGGATTTTTGGCAGCTCGATTTCCGCGATCTCCTTGTAGTACTTGGACAGCTGGGTCCAGACCGGGCGCAATTCATCCAAAATAACCACTGTTTTTTCCAGCTGGCTTGTTATTATAAGGAGAGTATCGTTCTTGGCCAGTGTCGGGATTTTGCGCTGCAGGTACCGCATCAATCTAATTGGATCGTTGAGAATTTCGTCGCGCTTCACCAGGGCTTCGCTTTCAATCACCTTTTTCTCGTAGTCATCGTCATCTTCGACTTCTTCGGCGGCGGTGGCATTCTTGTGAAATTTTTCCCTGGTGGTATTCTGGGGAATTTGGCTCTGTAGCGCCTCGGTAATACCGGCCAGTGCCCCGCGCAGCTCATTGATCTGGGCCTGCTGATTGGCGATCATGATACTTTTTGGGTCTGGGCTAGTCAGCATCAGCTGTTGGAAAGCCGGGGGTTCATCATTTGTATAGATTGGTTCTTCCATTTTTTATTAAGCCTTGGGCAAAAAGAGCATTTCAAAAGCGTCGCCACCATCCCTATAAAACCGAGGTAACGTCTTTGACACGGTAAATCCGACGTTCCGATAGAGCTTTAGCGCAGCTTCATTATCGGTCCGCACTTGAAGGTAGAGCGGTTCTTGCAGAAGCTCTAGACATTTTTCAATCAGCTGCCGCCCGATCCCGCGGCGTCTGTGCGCCTGGTCAACGGCGAACGAGTACACAATGAGCTTCGACTCGTGGATCATCGTAACAATGTAACCCACGATTTTGCTACTCTGGCCAGCCGTAGCCACGAGGTGCGGATGTCCCCCGTCGAAGGCTTCTCGCCAGAAGGGCTTCGGGTAGTTTTCAGGTAAACAGCGAATATTGAGGGCCCTGATTTTGTCCAGGTCTGCTGCTTTGGCGCTGCGAATTGAAATCATTTATTAACACCCAAAATTAATAAATTAAGCAAAGCGGCCACAACCAACGCAAAGAATAACCCCAGCAGGTTCCGGATAAAGGGAAACCTATCGTTAGAGAAAATATCCTGCGCCACTTCGAACGCCCGCTTAGCTTTGTCGGCGCTCTCGGTCGTCTCGTAAAATCCTCGATAATTTTCCTCAAAAACGCCAGCCACGCCGTTTTCGCCAGAGATGTTTGTCTTTGAGACAAAAGACAGGGCCCTTCGGAACCCGACAAAAGGCGGCGACTGGGCAAAGTCCGAGCCGGCGAGCACACACACCGTCACAAATTGACTGTAGTTCAGGTTCAGCCGGGTCAGGAGCGAGCCGAGCGAGATGACACTGGGGAAGCTGTAGTGGTCATGGTGGTGCCAGTAGCGCAGAACATTAGGGGCCCCGCAGACGAGCGCGTCATAGTCCTCCGTTACGACCAGGTCAACGATTCCCGCGCCGGCGAGCCAGGCACAGGCCTTCTCGGCTTCCCCGTCCGACTCCAGGTAGGGAATTTTCTCGCGCGAAAAAATCTCCTGCAGTCTGTAAAAAAACCCCCGGTTAATTGGAATTGTTCGGCTTGTTAGAACTAGTCTTTTTCTCCGGAGATGCTGAAGCTTCCCGAGGAGTGCGCCACTGGCCGCGTCATTGGCGCTATTTGCCATCGCCACCAGCCGATCAAATGTCTTTTGCTCCTCTGTTTCCAGGTCTTTTATCTTCTGCTGCAGCGCAACAAGGGTTTTGGCGCGCTTCTCCCGGCGACAGCGCAGCGTCTGGCCCTTGGCGAGGCAGGGTTTCCCGTCGAAGACGAACACAAAATCGGCTTCCATCGACTGCAGCATCTGGGCAAACTGTAAAAATCTTGAGATGTACTCGTCGGGGCAGTTCATGTTGACGGTAAACCGGTGCATAAATACCCCGGTGTCTATCGCTATCCGGCTTCGCAGAACGCTGTTTTCCGTTATTGGTTTGAAGAGATCCGAGTGGTACTGTTTCAGAAATTGGGGCAAGCCTTTGATTCCCATTTTGTTAATTTTTTGTTAAAATTTTTCTATTATTCATTTTTCACATCATCTGCTTAACCACAGCGCTGTGCTCTGCCGAATATTACTGATCGATTGCTTCAGCTGCTTCTTTACATCAACTTCCGGGCTCACAATTGGGGCTTTCAGGGCCTTTGGAACCCTCACTTCCGCTTTAGGGCTCTCCGCTCTCAGGCTCAGCATTTGCCCGATCGAGCTCATTCTACTCTTGATCTGTGTATTTAACTTCTCCGCGTAATTTGGAAGCTTACCGTAGTACTTTTCAAATACAGTCTGCACTGCTTCAACTACATTTGGCTCTGCACTTGCTTTTTTTTTGGTCTCCTCTGTTTTTTGCGAAAATCTTTTTTCGCTGTCTTCTGTCATTTGCTTAATTTTTTTTTCACTGTTTTCTGCTATTTGCGCCGCTTCCGCCGCTTCCGCCGTCATTGCTTCAATTTTGTCTTCGCACATTTTTTTTTCATCCTGCAACTTATTTATCGTCTTTTTTGTTTCTTCCTGCGATAAATCAATTTTAACCGTTGCGTCATAGATTTCTTTTGTTATATCTGCTTGGCTCTCTTCGTCTGTTACGATGCTTTTTAGCTTTTCGGCTACTACTTTATATTTCTGCATTACCGCTTGCCTGTCTTGTGTCAACGTTTGCATTATATTTTCTTGAGTCTTTATTTCGTCCTGAACTGCAATTAACTGTTGCTTCAGAATATCACAATCCTCTGCTTGTTCTATATATTCTGCTTGTTTGGCTTCCAGACTATTTTTTTCTTTCTGCAAATTCTCCAGCAGAATTATATTATTTCTTACTATTATTTTTTCTTTTTCCTGCCAATTGGTTATTTCATCCAGAGCTTTGCTGTTTTGCTCAATCAAAGGCTCTAAAATTTTCTTTAAATTTTCGTCATTTACGTTTGCTATAATTTCTTGAATATATTTTTCCTCGGCTGTATAACGCTTGTATAATCCGGAAATATAAATTTTGCTTTGTTCTTGGATGTTCTGTTGTTTTATTTCGGCGCCAGTCAGCTTATCACACATATCCAGTATCTTGCTTTCCAAAAAATCTAGCATATTCTCTATCGCCGATTTATTTTTGTTATAATAATCTTTTAAATAATTATCTATTTCAGGTTTCGTTATATCACCCCTAATCATCATTTGCGTTATTACAATCCCTAAAAATGCTTCATATGATTTTATTTTTTTATCCACAAAATCTATTAATTCATTGGCATTCTTTATTGCTGCTGTACTTTCTTGTTGCTTATTGAAAATGTCAAGCGACTGGGTTGCCTTTGAGTTTTTAAAATTGTCAAAACTTTTTTGCAAAAATGTATTCTGCTGCTTTGCATTTTTTTCAAGATACACCAGTATTTTATTTAGATTTATTTCAGTGTCTACTCCTTTTTCGTATAAAGCAATAGCATCATTCAATGTACTGTCATTTATTAAATCAATATTTAATTTGAATGAGGAAAGTGCGGAATAACTTACTAAATTTTTTATTACTGTTACATTTTTTTTTAAGATTCCTGCATTTTCTTTTATCCAATTTAAGTGGTAATTTTCAAATCTTTCCTTGATTTCGTTATTTTCCTGTTTTATTTCCTCGCAAATTTCAATTTTATCATTACTCAGCGCATCATATGCCTTGTAAAATATTTTTAATTTTTCGCTTATTTTTAATTCTGTGTCCGGATAAGTCTCCTGTTTGAATGCATCAATAATACCAGAAAGAAAATCTTTGTTTTCTTCTTTTGCATAGGCGCTGTTTATTATGTTTGTTACTTCATCTATTTCCTCACTATTTTCCACCAAAGTTTCAATTCTTTCATTTATTTCTGGTAAATATTGCTTTTCAATGTCATTTGCAATTAGTTTTACTCTTTCATTACAATATTTTATAACTTCATCAAAGGCTTCATTTAATTCATCTAATTTTTCACTGGCAGAAGATTCTGTTTTTTTAATAAAAAATTGAAAAAATTTATTGACATAATTTAAGTCTTCGCCTTGGTCTTTGTAGTATTTTTGGTACACTTCATTGATTTTATTTTTTAAGTGTTCAAATTCTTCTAAATTATCTTGCTGCTGTTCAGTTAATAACCCTTGTTCATTTTCCATTTGCAATGCCTCATTTTCTCTTCGCAATTGCTCATTTTCATTCCGCAATTGAGTGTTAACTTTATCGCACCCCATTTTAACTGCCCTACACTTATCAATTTCAGTGTTTTGCAGATCTTTGTATTTTTCAAAAAAAAGTTGTAATTTTTTAGTAGTTGTTGTTGCAGTTTGAGTACCAAAATAAAACCAGGAATTTTGTTTGATATTTGCGTCATAAAATTGATTAATTGATTCTTCCAAAGATTTTTCCATAGATTTTTTTAAAATGCTTTTTTTATTAAAAACCCAAACATTTTTTATAAGCACTACAACGCAAGGCCTCTGGGACATTTAGGTCTCCAGCATAGACTGCAGAATCTTGGACATTTCAGCGGGTGACGGTTGCCCAGTATTCGCCGAAACACGATCGCCAGTGTTTTGATCGCTGGTGCGCTCCTCCATTAGTTTATTTATGATGCCATTGATGTCTTCCTTGTTGCGCTTGCCCGACTGGTACAATGAAGGATCACTCGGTAAAAAGTCACACGGTGCATAGCCGTCGTCGCTGCCAATGGCGCCTGGGGCGTTTTCACCGCCTCCGCCCGAGTAAGCGTCCTGGGGCAGTATCGTTGACTCGGCGTCGTAGACCGGACGCTCGCTAAGCTTCTCCAAAAACTGCAAACAAATTTTTCCGGGATAAGCTTCGCGCTTTCTGATGTCGAGAAGCGTAGGAACGCCCTTGAGAAACGGGGGAATTTGGCCGGCTTTAAGTTGGCGAGTGTCCTGGACCTCGATGAGATTTAGAACGGGAACGGCCAATCGATAGGCCTGGCTGCTGGGATTATCGTTTGCCTTCAGGTAGAGCACATAGGGTTTTTGGGCGGGTTCTTGGGTGGCGGCAGGAGGCGGTTGTTGGGCGGTGGCGGTATTTCGACCTGTTCGGTCACCGGGTTCAATTTCGGATTCACCGCGGCTATTAAATAAACGCTTCATTTTTTTTAATAATTATAAAAAAATAATTAATGTGCCTGGAAGCCTATGAACGCTGGGCCGAGAGTATCGAGGCCCGGGTAACTGCCCTGAAGCGCTGCACGAGACAACAGCTGGTGGTGCGCTCGGTAGAGGACAACTACTCGATCCACGCGTTTCTTCCCCAGTACGGGGTGACGGTTGGTCAGTTGGCGTACTATAGTCTACTGCCCAGCGGCTAAAATTTTTGAAAAATGTTTAAAAAAGATTTTTTCGAATTTTCTTAAAAAGACAAATGTCCATTACAGGAGGAGAACCTTCTACTTCGTCTCTGGACGGCGCCATCATTAATTCGGCCAGCTTCAATGTTCCTAGTATATGGACCCGGATTTTCAATTCGCCAGTTTTTCCCGCCGCAATGTCCGGTCTACTGACGTTCATCATTCTGGTGCTGATTAAGCCGCAATTTGTCCAGCGGGAACACTCCAGCGCCATTGCCCTTCCAAAACTCAATTATTTCCTGATCTTTGGCCTTTCGTTTGCCGTGTCCGTGCTCGTTCTGGCCATCCCCTATTTCCTTAAAAATTAATAATTATTAATAAAAACTTTTAATGGACCGGAAATTCGCCATCAACCTCCAGGACTACATGGAGCGCTACTTCCAGTACGTCTACGACCTCTGCAAGAAGCGCTTTTCGTCCTGGGAAATGCGCGAAGCCTACCTCGGAGGTCTGGAGAGCACCAGGACCCTGAACAATAGCCTGCAGCTCCAGAATGTGCAGCACGCCGTGAAGCTCTACCCCGACATTATCGATAATTTTTGCAATGTTTACAACAATTACATGGGAAAAGACACGGACTGTCGCGTCCAGAAGAAAAGGCATCTCTTCCAATTTTTTCTGCAAGAGTTCTTGTGCGAAATGAGCGCCAAGCTGATTCGCAAGCAAAGCACAGAGAAAACGGTGAGGGAGATCATGAGCCTTCTATCGGCGGACGATCGTCGGGCCACTGTTGACTTTTGCATCCAGAAGGCCTTGTCGTCCACCGCAAAATATGACATTGAAATAATCGGGGACATACTGACCAGCGACGACAGTATCAGCTCGATTGGCAGCACGCCGACTCCTTTCAATGATATGCGGCGCAAGGAAATGGAAAAGTACTCAAAAATCTCCCGGAATTCTGGACTCACGGAAAGCCAGTTGAAAAACATTGTGCCTTCAGTTTCGCCGTCGCTGCCACCAGAGCAAAAGCCTTCGGCTTTGCCGTCAAGCATTGTCTCCAGTTCGCCCTCCGCGATCAAGCCGCCAGTCGCTGTGGAGTCCGTCGTGCGCTCGGCGACGTCAGTTCCCCAGTCGGTACAGCAGAGCGTTGCCTCGGATGCTCAGTCGGATGCCGATTCAATGTCACAAATTTCACAAGCATCGACAAACGTTTCAAAAGCATCGACGAAAATTTCACAAGCATCGACAAACGCTTCAAAATTTTCAAAGGCGTCTCAAAGCGTCCAAAGCGTTGCCAGTTCACTAAGAGCGCCAACGCAAGCGAGCGAGCTCAGCGACTCCGAGAGCGAAGCCGAGTCTTCAATATCGCTGGACTACTCGAAGAAAAAGCAGAAGCCTCAGGTTGGTCTTATGGCGCGGATCAATAAACCCCGCATCGATGACTCCGATGACGACTCCGAGGACGAAGACATTTCTGGAAGTTCCGTAGGCTCCGACACAGACTCTGGCTCCGAGGTTTCCCAAGTAAAACCGAAGAAGCGGCAGCCGCCTGCTAAAAAAAAGAAGCAGAAAAGCCCCGTCAAGAAAAAACCGTTGACTAAAAATCTTTCTTTGTCAAAAAATAAACGCTACTAATTTTTGTGTTTTTTTTCATTTTCACTTGTTTATTTTTTATTTTGCACTATAAATAGCTTGATTTTCAGCAAACAAAATCATTATTCGCAATGGCCCGAACCAAGCAACTGCAACCCAAGAAATTTCAAGGTTCTCAAATTCCTTCCAAGGCTCCGCGCAAAAGTTTGGCGACTGTCAGCTCCAGCGTTGTGCAAAAGCGCCGATACCGACCTGGCGAAAAAGCTACTCGTGAAATTCGCCATTTTCAAAAGGGCACTAAGCTTCTGATCAACAAAGCTCCTTTTCGCCGTCTGCTTGCTGAAATTGGCTACTCATTCAAGGCTGATTTGCGGTTTTCACAGTCTGCTGTCGAGGCTATCCAAGAATGCGCCGAAAGCTTTTTGGTGCGGCTTTTCGAAGATTGCAAGCTTTGCGCAAGACACCGCAAGGCCCAGACTGTTACTGTTAAAGACATGCGCTTAGCTTATCGTCTAACTAATAAATAAAATTAAAAAAAAATTTAATACTTTAAAACTTTATTATGTCCATAGAAAAAAATAGCAACGCAGCTAGTGACGCAGCTAGTAACGCAGTTAGCGACGCAGCTAAAAGTGATGCAGTTAGTGACGCAGCAGCTAGTGATGATGAAGAGCCAACGTTTCAAGAATTAGAAGATTTTGTAATGAGAATCAATATTTGTTTGCAATCATTGTACAAGAATGAAAACAAAAAAAAAAAATTTTACATTGAAACTGTTGACAAAGCAATGCACCGATTATTTAGGTGTGTGGGGTATCCTTTACCGGCCGATGCTGAGTATTTAATGAGTATTGAGTGCAAAAACTCATTTAATGCTCGATCTTTGCTGGTACTGAAGAGCGGGGTAATTGAATCGGTGCCTGGAAAAAATGACCCAGACTGTTATTTGATTGTGGCAGGGTCGCAATTTGTTGAAGATGTAATGAAAAAAAGTTTAGTGATGAATTTTAAGGGATCGACGAGCAATGGAAAAA
>Ga0209668_10000599_pt1 | contig 14842 bp, 10 predicted proteins | sample FrelakmetPLP11PL_FD_187150 | JGI IMG/M metagenome (GOLD analysis project Ga0209668, IMG submission 187150) | Freshwater lake sediment microbial communities from the University of Notre Dame, USA, for methane emissions studies - PLP11 PL (SPAdes)... | ecosystem: Environmental > Aquatic >... | reverse complement strand
GGTCTCCCGCGGAGTCCTCGCGGAAGAACTCCTCGAGCTGCGCGGCGATCACGGGCTGGTCGACGAACACGCCCTGCTCGCAGTTGATCGAGGTCGAGCGCGGATCGAGGTTGTAGCTGCCGACGAACGAAGCCTGGCCATCCACCGTGAGTGCCTTGGTGTGCAGGCTCGCGCCGGACGACCCGAGGAAGCTCGCGTCGACTGCGCTGCCGGTGGGCTTGAGCTCCCAGATCTCCACGCCGCCTTCGAGCAGTTCCCGCCGCCACTGCGAATAGCCGCCGTAGACGAGCGCCACGTCGTTGGCCGCGAGCGAGTTGGTGAGGATGCGCACGGTGCTGCCCCCGGCGTCCACGCTGACCAGGAACTCGGTGCCGACCTTGCCCGGCACGAAGTAGGGCGAGATCACCGTGGCGCTCGAGCGCGAGGCCTTCAGCATCTCGGCGATCACGGCCAGCACATCCGAGCCGCCCACGCTCTTCGCCGACTTGCGGCCGAGGGCCTTGAGCGGGTCGTCGGAGACGAAGCGGTAGCGCTGCGACCATTCCATCGGCCAGTCGCCGTCGACCAGCCGCTGCACGGCGTCGCTCGCGCGCAGCTCGGCGGCGAACCGCGACGACTCGGCTTTCTGCATGAACGGCGCGAGCCGCGTCCGCAAGCCGTCGAGTGCCTCCGGCGTCACCGACTGCGGCGCGAGCAGCGCGATCGGGTAAGCGACCGGCGAGTTCCAGTAGCGGTCGAACGATGCCGATGCGTCGCGCACGACCGGGCCGATCATCGCGAAGTCGAGGTCCACGAAATTGACCTCGTTGCTCGCGCCGAAGTACTCGTCGCCCAGGTTGCGGCCGCCGACGATCGCGACGCGGTTGTCGGCGATCCAGCTCTTGTTGTGCATGCGCCGGTTGATCCGGCTGAAGCTGCCGAGCGCCTCGAGCGCGAAGTTCACCGGGCCCGCGCGGGTCTTGAACGGATTGAACAGCCGCACCTCGATGTTCGGGTGGGCGTCGAGCGCAGCGAAGCCCGCGTCCTTGGCGCGCGCATCCATGTCGTCCACGAGAAGGCGCACCTGCACGCCGCGGTCGGCAGCGGCCAGCAGTTCGCCGCCGAGGTAACTGCCGGTGCCATCCTCGTGCCAGATGTAGGTCTGGACGTCGAGGCTGCGCTCGGCCAGCAGCGCGGTACGGGCGCGGATCGCGAACGCCTCCGGGCCCTGGCGCACCAGCCGGAACGCGGACGCGCCGGGATGCCGCTCCTCGGCGGGGGCGATCAGGCGGTCGAGCGTCGTGGTCGCGGCCGGTGGCGGCGTCACTGCGACGGGCAGTTCCGGGCGAGGCTCCAGGCTGACGCAGCCGGCCAGCGTGAACGCTACGAGACAGGCTGCGACTCGCGCGATGCTGCGCGCCACGCTCAGCGCTCCGTGCGATCCAGCGCAACCGCCAGCGCGCCGTCGGCGCTGCGCAGCTCGAGCCGGGCGCCCTCGCGGCGTGCGGTGGCGACCAGTTGCAGCGACTTCAGGAACGCCTGCTCCTGCTGCATCACGCCCTCCGGCTCGTCGCACGTCTTGTACGGGGTGGCCGACGGGCCGAACCTCAGCGACTCGCCCGACTGGGCATACGTGCCCATGTAGGGGTTGCAGCCGGCCGATCCGCTCACCTTGCCGTCGGCGGCGAAGGCCATGGTCAGCGTGGTGCCTGCGAGCACGCCCACGACCGCCTGCCTGCCGTTGTTGTAGCCGGTGACGCGCCATTCGGTGCCGGCCACCGTCTGTGCCTGCGGCGCGAACTTCGCGAGCACCTCGCCGTCGCCACCGAGCAACTGCAACTCGCCGCCCTCGATCCTGTAGGCCTGCGTGTCGGCGAGCCGCTGCATGAACACGACCGCCTGCAGCATCACCGGCCGCGGGCAGGCCATCTGTGTCGAGGCACCGCTCGCCAGCAGGCGCAAGTTGGCCCCGTCGGCCGAGTACGACGTGACATAGCGGTTGCAGCCGTCGACGCCACCGGCGCGGCCACCGTCGAAGCGCAGCGTGACGATCGTGCCGGGTTCGACCGGCCGACCCGGCAGCGCGGACAGCACCCAGGCGGTGCCGTCGAGCGAGGGAGTTTCAGCCGCGGGCGACACGGACGTGCAGGCGGACAGCAGGCCACTCACGACGAGGCCCGCCAGGGCAAGACGCGAACACAGGCTCATCAGGCACCCTTTTTCCGGAAGATGACCGCATCGGGCCGAGCAGCTTAGCGGAGATACACCGCTTCCAGTACCGCGAGCGGCTGGCCGGGCGCGTCGAACAGCTCGAGTACCTGGCCCTGGATCCTCCAGGCCCGGGCGTCTTCGAGCACGCGGAGCAGCGCAGCCTGCTGCTCACGCAGCGCGACGGGGCAGCCCGGGATGATGGCCGGTGCCTGGAAGCGGATTGCCCTGCCCTCGACCCGGTAATCTCCGGCGAACCGGCCGCAGCCGGCATCGGCGCTGTAGCCGTGTTCGGTGCCACGCAGGATCAGCTGCGGCTCGCGCGAGCCGTCCACCGGTCCCGCCGCGGCCCCGCGGAGGCTGACTACGCGCCAGTACTGCTGCGACAGGCTCGCGTGGCTCATGGCGCGCTCGCAGCTCTGGCCGGGCCACAACCCGACGTAGCGCTTCACGACGACGGTCGGCACGGTGCCGTTGCCCTCCATCGGCGGGCGCTGCGCGATTTCCCCATCGAAGCTCGCCAGTACCGCCGCGCCCGGCTCCGTCGTCCGCAGTCCGAGGTAGGCGCGCTCGAGCGCCAGGTAGTCGGCCTCCATGGCCACCGGGTAACTGCGTCCCGTGAGGCACTCCGCGAAGGTCGGGGCGTCTGCCATGTAACGGAACATGCCGTGCAGGGGGCGCTGCACGTCCGTCGGCTCGAGGCGGCCGTCGCTCACCAGGTCGTGGGCGCTGCCCTGGCCGGCTGGCCGGCCATCGATATCGAGCGCCCGCAGGATGCGCGGGCCGACGATCTCGAGCTGCAGCGGCATCTCGCGTCCGCCGTAGAGCAGGATCACCGCGCTGCCGGCATCGCGGCGCCAGCGACCGACGTCGTCTTCACAGCCAGGTTCGTCGCTCGCTTCGCGACCGAGGTGGAACGTGCCGTCCGGCCAGAGGTCGAGATGCGCGCGCATGCCGTGCGAACGTCCGCAGGGCAGCGTCCCGGTGAAGCTTGCCGGCAGCACGAGTTGCGGTTCGCCCGTGCGCGCCGCGCCGTCGGAGGCGTGGCAGGATGCCAGGGCGAGGGTGGCTCCGAGGCACGCGAGGAATCGTCGAACGGCTTGCACCATCATCCGGTCGTTCCGCCCGGCGCAGGCGCGCCGCGGGGCCGCACGACCGCCATCGTCGCGTTGAGCTTGGCGACCAGGTCGCGCCGGTCCGCGCTCCCGGCGAATACCTGCGCCTCCACGACGACCAGTGACTGGCCCGGCTTCAACACGTCGGCACGGCAGTGCAGCCGTTCGCCACGAGCGCCACGCAACAAGTTGATCTTGTACTCGGCCGTCACGACGAACTCGCCGGGTGCGCGCTGGGTTGAGGCGGCCGCGCCCGCGCAGTGGTCGGCGAGCGTGGCGATCACGCCGGCGTGCACCACGCCAGTCTGCTGCAGGTGCTGCGGCGCGATGGCGAGCGCCGACTCGCACCAGCCGGGGCCGATGTCCTCGAGCACGATGCCCAGATGGGCGATGAACGGTGCGTCGGCGAAGCCGCGCTCGACGGCCTGGCGGAAGTCCATGGCGGTACGCTCCCGGTGGTGTGGGGCACGGTCGTTCCGGGCCATGATAGCGCCGGGTCACGGTCGCCGCGGCGCCGGACCGAATCCAGATCCGGACCGTGTCCGATTGGAGCGGGAGTACGCTGTCTGCACCTTCCGCCGCGCACGTGCGTGGCGGCGTCAAGGCCAACGCTCGGGTGGATGCAATGCGGGTTCTCATCACAGGCGGCACGGGATTCGTCGGCCAGGCCCTGTGCCCGGCCCTCAAGGCGGCCGGTCACGAAGCCGTGATCCTCACGCGCCAGCCGCGGCCGCGATTGCCGCCCGGCGCAGCCTCGGCCGCCAGTCGTCTCGCCGACCTCGATGCGGGCAGCTTCGACGCCGTCGTCAACCTTGCCGGCGCGCCGGTCGACGGCGGGCGCTGGACCGAGCGCCGCGTCAAGGAACTGTTCGACTCGCGCGTCGGCACGACGGCGGCGCTGGTCGAGTGGCTGCGCGCCGCGCGCCGGCGGCCCGGCGTGCTGGTCTCGGCGTCGGCCGTCGGCTACTACGGTGAGCAGGGCGACCGGCGGATCACGGAGGACACGCCGCCGACGCCCGGTTTCACGCACGACCTGTGCGCGGCCTGGGAGGCCGAGGCGCAGAAGGCCACCGCGCTTGGCCTGCGGGTCTGCATCATGCGCATCGGCGTGGTGCTCGACCGCGGTGGCGGCGCCCTCGCGAAGATGTTGCCCGCGTTCCAGTTCGGCCTCGGTGGCCGGCTCGGCGCAGGACGGCACTACTTCCCGTGGATCCACCGCGACGATGTGGTGGCTGCCTGCCGGTGGCTGATCGACAGTCCGCAGGCGCGGGGCGCCTACAACCTCGGGGCGCCGAATCCCGTCACGAATGCCGAGTTCACGCGTGAACTTGCGCGCGCGCTCAGGCGTCCCGCGGTCCTGCCCATGCCGGAGGCTGCCCTCAAGCTGCTGTTCGGCGACATGGCGCAATTGCTGCTCGCCAGCGACCGGATGCTGCCCCAGCGGTTGCTGGACGAAGGTTTCCGGTTCCGTTACTCGACGATCGATCGGGCCCTCGAGGCGATCTTCGGGAGAGGTTGACCGCGCGCGCTCACGGTTGAGCGCGGCACGTGCCGCGTGCAGTCCGGATGTCGGGCTGTGCGAGGTGTGCGAGGATGGCGCCCGCCATGGCCGGCCCCGTCGCGCTCTACCTGCTGGTCGCCATCGCCTGCGGACTGCTGGCGATGCCTGCCTGCCGCCTCGTCTTCGGCGAGGTGCGGCGCGTGCCACTGTTTTCCGTCAGTCTCACTGCCGGCCTGCCGGTCGCGCTCCTGGTGTTCTCGCTCGTGGCCCGCGCGGTCCCGTCCTACGGGATCGCGGTGCCGCTCACGTTCCTGCTGCTAGGCTCCCTTTGGGCGATCTGCCGTGCGCAACTGCGCTCCCATGCCCGGGCCGCCTGGGATCGGCGCACTGACGCGCTGATCGTCGGCGTGTATGCGGCGCTGCTCGTGGCCCTCTTCTGGGTGCGCGGCGGCTGGCCGTCGGTGTTCTGGGAGCACGACTTCGCGCACGTCGGGTCGGAGAAGCTGTTCAATTTCTCGCTGATCCAGGCGTTCCTGTTCGGCCGGGGCTATCCGCCGGAGAACCTCTGGCTCGCCGGCGAACCCCTGGACTACTACGCACTGCTGCACGCGCTGCCCGGGATGGCGGCGTGGGGCTGGCGCGTGATCACGGGCGACGCCACCGCAGCCGGCGTGCTGTTCCTGTTCTCCGACGTGTTCCTGCTGCTGTTCGGCAGCTTCGCGCTGACCGCGTGGTCGTGCGCGCTGCTCCCCCGGGATGACTCGAGGTTCACCCAGCGGCAGGTCGCGACTCTCGGCCTCGCGCTCGGCATCGGCGTGCTGCTCTCCACCCACGGCAAGGCGGTGCGGATGGTGCTCGCAGCGCTGCTCGGTGGCGCAGCGCCAGGCTGGTGGGAACTCGAACGCGAGGTCGTGCCTTACACGTACTCGCAGTACCCGTTCTTCCTGTTCCTGCAGGGCGATCACCACGCGTTCCAGAGGGTGTTCTTCCTGCAGGTGACGCTGTACGGCGCGATGGTGCTGCTGCTCGGTTCGTCGCGATTGCACTGGCCGCGCGCGCTGCTGGTGGGCGCGCTGGCCGCAGCCGTGCAGCTGGCGCACAGCGGCAGTGTGCTGCTCGATGTCGTCGTGTTCGGCCTTGCAGTCACGGGAGTGTTCGGCGTCCTGATCTGGCAGCGCCGCACCGAGGCGGCGCGCGCGCTGGTAGCCAACCTCGGCATTGCCGCGGCAGCGGCGGCAGTGCTGTCGCTGCCAGCGCTGTGGCAGCGCAACTCGCCGCGCGTCAGCTGGTACTGGGTGGAGCGTGGCATCGCAAGCCCGCTGCTCGAGTTCATGTCGGCGCAGGCCGGGCCGCTGGTGTTCTTCGTGGCGGCGCTGGCGGCGGGACTGTGGTATGCGCGCGGCCGGCCCGGTGTGGTGGGTGAGAAGCGAGTGCGATGGGCAGGCATCGCCTGTGCGATCGCGGTCACGGCGGTGCCGCTCGCCGTCGGCCGTCCCGGCGCCGCGTTCGTCGTCGCGTGCGCGTCGGCGGTGCTGCTGCTCGCACCGTGGCGCTCGTCGTCGGGCGACGATCGCGCGCCGCTCGTGATCCTGGCGGCCGCGGGGTTCGCCATCTGGCTGCTGCCCGAGCTGCTGGTGGGCGACTTCGCGCACCGACCGGTGGTCGAGTGGAAGCGCTGGAACCTCGCCATGCGCTTCTGGCTCGAGGGCCACTACCTGCTGCCCTTCCTCGCACTGCTCGCTTTCGCCCCCGCGCTGCGCGCAGCCCTGGCGAACCGAGCGTTCTCCCGCTCGCTGGGCGCGGGCGCGGCGGCGATGGCGGCGCTCTGGCTGACCGTGCACGGGTACGCGCTCTCGGACCGGCTCGCGCGAACACCCGACGTGCGCGGCTTCGACGCCACGGCCTTCGTGCGCCGCGAGTACCCGTGCGACGCCGCGATCATCGACTACCTGCGCGACCGCCCGGGGCCGGTGCGCCTGGGCGAGCTGTGCGGCACGGCGGAGAGTATCCCGCAGGTGCCGCTCGACTATGGCTGGGCCGGGCGCATCGCGGCGCTTTCCGGCCGGCCCGGCATCTGCGGCTGGACGCGCCACGTCTGGCAGTTCTCGCAGCGATTGCGCCGCGGGCCGGACGCCGGTGAGTGGACCTGGCCGCTGTTCCGCAGTTACGAGCAGAACATGAGGGACGCGTTCGTCGCGGCCGCACGCTACGGCACGGCCCCACAGGCGAGCGAATTCCTGCGTGGGCTCGGTGTCACGCACGTGGTACTCGGATTTCCCGAAAGCAGCCTGTTTCCCCAGGCGACCGGGGCCGGTCTCGCGCGCGCGCTCGGCGGACAGGTGGAGTACGAGGCCTGGTCGCGCTGCGCGGTGATCCGGCTGCAACCGGCGGACGGCACGGAACCTAGGCCGTGAAGGTCCACGCCCGGTTGAGCAGGAAGTTCCATGCCAGCACGGCTCCGGTGGCCACGACCTGGGCGAGGAGATAATGCAGTCCGGCTCCGGCGAGCCAGGCCACGATCGCCGTGTTCAGCACGGCACCGGTGGCCGCCACCAGCGCGAAGCGGGGCAGTGCCGCCGCGTGCGGCCGGTCGCTGGCGAACACGAAGCGCCGTGCGATCAGGTAGTTGACCAGCGCGCCGGCGCAGAAGCCGGCGAGCGTGCCGGTAACGACCCGGCCGCCGAGCACCTCGACCCACAGCACCAGGGTCGTGTAGTGAAAGGCGGTGCCGACGGCGCCGGCTGCGGCAAACTTGAGGAACTGGGCGAGCATCACGAGGCCTGAGCATGAGCGGCAACGACGTGAACACCGGACAGGCGCCGCGGCGCGTCAGCATCGTCACGCCCTTCTATAACGAAGCGGGCGTGGTCGCAATCTACTTCGCGCGGCTCGGCGAGGTGCTGCGCGAGTGGAGTGCACGCATCGACTTCGAGTTCGTGTGCGTCAACGACGGCAGCCGCGACGGCACGCTCGCCGAGCTGCAGGCCGCGCGGCCGCCGTTCGGCCGGATCGTGGTGGTGGACCTGTCGCGCAACTTCGGCAAGGAAGCGGCGCTGTCCGCTGGCCTCGATCACGCCACGGGCGACGCCGTGATCCCGATGGACGCCGACCTGCAGGACCCGCCGGAGCTGGTGCCGCGGATGATCGAGCGCTGGCTCGCCGGCGCACCAGTGGTGCTCGCGGTGCGCGAGGACCGCCGCTCCGACGGTTGGGTGAAGCGCTCGACCTCGGCCGCGTTCTATGCCCTGCACAATCACCTCGCCGACACGCCGATCCCGCCGAATGCCGGTGATTTCCGGCTCATCGACCGCAGCGTCGCCGACGTGGTGCGCGCCCTGCCGGAGCGGCAGCGCTTCATGAAGGGACTGCTGAGCTGGCCGGGCTTCCCGGCCGAGACGCTCGGCTACACGCGGCCGCCGCGAGCGGGGGGGCGCACCAAGTGGAATTACGCGAAGCTCACGAACCTCGCGGTTGAGGGCATCACCAGTTTCTCGACTGCGCCGCTCAGGGCCTCGACCGTGATCGGCGCGCTGTTCGCATTCGTCTCCATGCTCTACGGCGGCTACATCACGGTGCGCGTCCTGGTGCAGGGTGTGGACCTGCCGGGCTACGCCTCGGTGTTCGTCGCCGTCGTGTTCATGGGCGGCGTGCAGCTGCTGAGCCTCGGCATCCTCGGTGAGTACGTGGGCCGCATCTACATGGAATCCAAGCAGCGCCCGGTGTACGTGGTGCGCTCGGTCACCGAGCGGCAGCCGACGTGACTCCCCGACAGCCGCAGCGCGGCCGGCTGGCCGCCGTCGACCGGGCCATGAACCGTGCCGCGAGCTACCCCGAGTGGCACGAGCTCGCGCTCGAGCACGACCGCCTCTCGGGCGCGGATGACTGGCGCGCCGACGACCGTTGCGAATGGATCCACGCAGGCGAACTGCGCTCGACCATCGCGCGCCTGCGGCGGCTGCGCCGCCGCGGCGAGCCGTGGACGGTGATGGAGGCGTTCCAGGATGCGCTGTTCCGGCACCAGGGCGAGTGCGCCCAGCCGGAGCTGTACCAGGTGGCGCGGGCCGGCACCAAGCGCGTGATCGGCGAGTACCTCGACGAGATCGAAGCCACTTTCCATTGGCTGCTCGCGCGCCGCGCGCCCGGCGTGGACGACGCGTACCGGCTCCGGCAGGTGAAGCGCATCGGGCGCGTCTACGGCCGCCCGGCGCTGATGCTCTCGGGCGGCGCGCTGCTCGGCCTGTTCCATTTCGGTGTGGTCAAGGCGCTGTTCGAGCAGGATCTCCTGCCGCGCAGCATCTCCGGCTCGAGCATGGGCGCGATCATCGCCGCGTGGGCCTGCACGCACACCGACGACGAGCTGCGCGACCTGTTCGCAGACACCTCGAAGATCAACCGCGAGGCGATCGGGCGGCTGCCGCTCGGGCGCATGCTCGGCGAGCGCACCGTGCTCGACCAGGGCAAGCTGCGCGACTTCCTGCCGACCGTGCTCGGCGACCGGACGTTCGCCGGATCGATGCGGCACTCGCGCCGCATCCTCAACATCACGGTGTCGCCGCTGCGCAAGCACCAGGTGCCGCGGCTGCTCAACTACCTCTCGGCGCCCGAGGCCCTGGTCAACAGCGCCGTGCTCGCCTCGTGCGCGGTGCCGGTGGCATTCAAGCCCGTGCAGCTGATGGCGCGGCGTCGCGGCCGGGTCGAGCCCTGGATGAAGAACGAACGCTGGATCGACGGCTCGGTGCACGGCGACCTGCCGTTCGACGCGCTGCGCCAGATGCTCGACATCAACCACTTCATCGCGTCGCAGACCAACCCGCACGTTGTGCCGCTGCTCAGCCTGTACGCCACGCGACCGGGTCTCGCGGCGGCGCTCGCGCGCGCCGGCGGCAACATCTACCAGAACGGCGCCGCGCAGCTGTTCGACGTGCTGCGCACGCAGGTGCCCGGCCGGCGCCTGCGCGACCAGCTCGACAAGGTGCACGCGATCTTCAACCAGACCTACGCCGCCCGCGACATGCACATCCAGATGCCGTTCCGGCCGCTGCTGTACCCGAAGATGCTGAGCAACCCGACACCGGAGGAGTTCCACGAGTTCACGCGGATGGGCGAGCTCGCGGCCTGGCCGCGCATGGCGATGATCCGCGACCGCACGCGCCTGTCGCGCATGTTCGGCAATGCGATCGGGATGCTGATGAGGCGGATCGATGCGGCCGGCGGCAAGGCCTTGCCGTCGCGGCGCGGGCACGGCCAGCGGGTCTGACCACCGGCCGCCTCCAGGCGGCCGGCGTGTCCAGGCCCGGTGTTACGCCGCCAGGTCCAGCTTCGACTTGGCGACCACAGCCGCGGGCGCGATGTCGGGATTCTGCGCCACGGGCCGGCCCAGCTTCAGCGTCGAGAACAACGCCACGAGCAGCGCGGCGGCATAGGGCACCGCCATCACCGTCAGGGCGGCGACCCACATGAAATCGGCCGGGTCGTCCATGCCCGTGGACCAGGTGGTGCCGACGATGGCGGCGATGGTGCCGGCCAGCAGCGCGACCTCCGCCCTGGCGACCTTGACGATCTGCGTCCAGGGCGCGGAGTCCTCGCACTTCGGCGTGCGCATGAACGGCTTGGACGAGGTGAGCAGGCCGGCGATCACGCCCTTGCCCACGGTGTAGGACAGCGACAGCCCGGTGAGCGCCGACGCCAGGGAGCCGCTGAAACCGGTGCCGACCTTGGCGCGGTGCAGCCAGAGCGTCTTCATGGTCTTGATCGTGAAGATGGCCAGGGCGACGGCCGACAATGCCGCCAGCGGCACGTCGAAGTGCTTCGGCGCAATGACCATCAGGCCGCTCCAGGCCAGCGCCAGGACCGCGAACGCCAGCGCGAAGCCGTCGGCGAACCAGGGCATCCAGCCCGCCAGGAACTGGTAACGCTGCGCCCTGTTCAGCGACGGCCTGCCGTCGGCCCTGCGGCCGAGGAAGATCGCGGAGGCATGACGCTTGAGGATCTGCATCGCGCCGTACACCCACCGGTAGCGCTGGACCTTGTAGGCCGAATAGGTGTCGGGCATCAGGCCGCGGCCCATGCTGACCGGCGTGTAGAGCGCGGTGTAGCCCGCCTCGAAAACGCGCAGGCCGAACTCCGTGTCCTCGGTGATGCACCACTCGGCCCAGCCACCGACGCGCTCCATGGCCTCGCGGCGGACCACGCACATCGTGCCGTGCTGGATGATGGCGTTGTGCTCGGCGCGCTCGACCATGCCGATGCGGAAGAAGCCGGTGTACTCCTCGTACAGGCACGACTTGAACAGGCTTTCCCTGCCGTCGCGGTAGTCCTGCGGCGCCTGCACGATGCCGACCTTCGGATCGTCGAACCCCGGCATGACGCTGCGCAGCCAGTGCGGCGCCACCTGGTAGTCGCTGTCGATCACCGCGATGAACTCGGCCGACGGGTCGGTGAGGCCCAGCGCCCTGTTCAGCGCGCCGGCCTTGAAGCCCTCGACGCCGTCGAGGTGGAAGAAGCGGAACTTCGCGCCCAGGGTCTCGCAGTGGCTGGCCACCGGCCGCCACAGCGACTCGTCCGAGGTGTTGTTGTCGAGCACGATCACCTCGAAGTTCGGGTAATCGAGGCGCGCCAGCGAGTTGAGCGTCTGCATCACCATCAACGGCGGCTCGTTGTGCGTGGGCACGTGGATCGACACCCGCGGGAAATGCTCGAGCTTCCCGGCAATGCCGGGCTTGCGCTGCTTGCGCCACAGCGACAAGGCCCATTCGGCCGTTTCGGTCAGCAGCAGCGTGGCCGTGAACAGCGCCGCCGGCACGATCACCATCATGCCGCCGATGGTGCCGAGGTCGATGTAACGCAGGCTGGAGGCCTCGACGATGAACAGGCCGCCCGAGACCACCAGGCCGATCGTGCCCGCGAGCAGGAAGTACCCACGCACGCTCAGTTTCGGTATCGACAGCATCACGGCCAGGCCGATCAGGAACGTCAGGCCGGCAGCGACCGCCGCGAACATCTTCCACTCGCCGAACGACGACAGCGGACCGCTGAGGCTGAACTTGGGGCTGCCGTCGGCATCGAGCATGCCCCAGAACGCGCCGACCGCGCCCTCCTGGCCGGCCGAGCCCTTCCACGGCTGGTCGTAGGCTTCCATGATGTAGTAGTCGTAGTTCTTCTGTTCGGCGAGCGCGAAGAACTTGCGCAGGAATGCCGCCTCATAGGCGGGCGACGGCACCGAGCCCTGCTTGACGCGGCCGTCCGACGGCCAGCCGGTCTCGCCGATGACGATCTTCTTGCCTGGATAGCGCCTGGCGATCTGGTCGAAGCTTGAAGTGATGTACTCCATCGACTGTTCGTAGGACACGCCTTCCCAGTAGGGCAACAGGTGGATGCCCACGAAGTCGGCGCCATCGGCCAGCTCGGTCTCCGTCAACCATGTCGGCCAGACCTCGGCGGTGCCAACCTCGACCGCGCGATTGTTGATGGCGGCCTTGACCCGCTTGATGTAGTTGCTGACCTCGCGGGCCGTGAGTTCGGCGCGCACGCCGACGGCTTCGTTGCCGACGAACACACGGTCGATGGTGCCGGGGTTGTCGTCGATGGCCTTGATGGCGCGGGCGATCTCGCGCTCGTTGTAGGCCTTGTCGCCGCGCAACCAGATGCCCAGCGACACCTTCATGCCGAATTCCTTGGCGATGTAGGGAATCCGGTCGTGGTTGTAGTCGACCGTGTAGGTGCGGATGCGCTTCGTCATCTTCGACAGTTGCGCCAGGTCGCGACGGATCAGCTCGTCGGTGACCTTGGTGTTCTTGTCGAACTCGGAGTACAGGTGCGAGGGGCTGTAGGCCAGCCCGCGCACCTGGCCCTTCCAGTCCGGCGCCGTGAGCGGCCGGTCGAGTGACGACCAGAAGGCCACCGACACGATGCACGCGGCCAGGAGCGCGACGAGGATTCTCATGGATCTGCCTGTTGCGATACGAAGGATTGCGATACGGAGGGTCGTCTGACGATCAGGCGCTGCGCGCCCTGGCCCTGCGACGGGCCGTCTGGACCGGTGCCGGGGTTTTCGACTGTCGAGGGCCGCCGCTGCCGGCGCGCCGCCTGCAGTTCAGTTGAGCCCCTCGCAGATGTTGGAGGCTTCGAGGCGGGGCGCCGGCCTCGGGCTGGACGCGATCAGAGCCTCGGCAAGCGGGGACGGATGCAAGTGCGTCTGCATGGTTGGAAAAATGTTCTTTGGGCGCGACGCGATTTTTCGGTCTGCCACCGCAGTGCAGCAAGCATCATTCCGTCGCAAAATGGCGACAGACCCGGGTCGTCAGGGCCCGAACCCCTGGATTTCGACCGGTAGTCACGCGGACTGCGGTGCCCCACCGGCTTCACCCGCGGCGCCGCGTGGTTCAAGTGAGGCGCGGGAGAGCGTAACCCGCTGGGCCCGGCGGCTGTCGGAACAGCCGTCGGTCTCAGTGACCGGTGCGCGTCCCGCGCACGCGGTTCACCAGTTTCATCGCCAGCACGATCAGCAGGCCGGACAGCAATCCGGTCACGGCATCGAACAGCAGCGTGCCGAGGGTGGCCGCGAGGCCCGTGACACCGTGCAGCAGCCACTCCAGCGCGTGATGCACGGCCGGAACGCCGTGGGTGAGGATGCCGCCACCGACCAGGAACATCGCGGCCGTCCCCGCAATCGACAGGCCCTTCATCAGCCACGGCGTGGCCGTGAGGATGCCGCGGCCCAGGGCCTGCAGCGCGGCGGCACGCACGCGGGTGAGCGCAAGCCCGCCGTCATCGAGCTTCACGATGGCGGCGACCAGCCCGTACACGCCCACGGTCATCAGCAGGGCGATGCCGACCATCACCGCGATCCGCGTCGGCAGCGGCGCGTTCGCCACCGAGCCGAGCGTGATCACGATGATCTCGGCGGAGAGGATGAAGTCGGTGCGGACGGCGCCCTTGATCTTGTCCTTCTCGAGCGCCACGAGGTCGATGTTCGGGTCGGCCAGCGCCTCGACGAGGCGCGCGCGTTCGGCCTGCTGCTCCTCCTCCGAGCGCAGCAGCGCATGCAGGATCTTCTCGGCGCCCTCGAAGCACAGGAACAGGCCGCCCACGATCAGCAGCGGCGTGATCGCCCACGGCGCCAGCCAGCTGATGAGCAGCGCGCCCGGCACCAGGATCGCCTTGTTGACCAGTGACCCCCTGGCGACCGCCCACACCACCGGCAGTTCGCGATCGGCGTTGAGGCCGGTGACCTGCTGCGCGTTCAGCGCGAGGTCGTCGCCGAGCACGCCAGCCGTCTTCTTGGTGGCGATCTTGGTGAGCGTGGCGACGTCGTCCAGCACGCTGGTGATGTCGTCGAGCAGGGCGAGGAGGCTGGTGGCCACGGCGTGTGCATCTGGAAGTGCGGGAGGCCACTAGTTTGCCGCAAGGCGCGGCGGCACGCCGGTCGCCGACCGGCTCAGGCTGTTTGCCCGGTTCCGCTTGGCATGCCAGCGCCGCCTTGCCACACTCGGCGCGGGGCGGGGGAGGAGCAGGGCATGGCAAGCGCGCATCGCTTCGTATCGGCTCGCGTCGTGCTTGGCGCGGTCGTCTTGGCGCTGGTGGCCGACGCAGGGGTCGCTGCGACCGCAGCAGCACCCGCGGCACCGGCCGACCTCGTGATGACCAACGGCAAGTTCCTGACGATGGATCCGCAGGGCAGCGTCGTCGCGGCGGTGGCCGTGCGGGACGGCAGGATCGTCGCCACCGGGCGCGAATCGCAGGTGCGGCGGCTGGCCGGGCCGGCAACGCGGGTCGTCGACATGCGGGGCCGCACCGTGCTGCCCGGCTTCATCGACGCGCACGCCCACCCGCAGGTGGCGATCCGTGTGAAGAGCTACCTCGACGCGCATTACTCGGTGATGCCGTCGCTGGCGGCGCTGCTGCAGGCCACGGCCGAGCGCGCGGCGGCGACCCCGGATGGCGGATGGGTCACGGTGGCGGGCACGTCCGCCAATCCGCTGCATTTCCCGGAGCGGCGGATGCCGACGCGGCAGGAGCTCGACGCGGTCGGGGCCGGCCA
>Ga0209668_10000597_pt1 | contig 14863 bp, 17 predicted proteins | sample FrelakmetPLP11PL_FD_187150 | JGI IMG/M metagenome (GOLD analysis project Ga0209668, IMG submission 187150) | Freshwater lake sediment microbial communities from the University of Notre Dame, USA, for methane emissions studies - PLP11 PL (SPAdes)... | ecosystem: Environmental > Aquatic >... | reverse complement strand
ATATAGAAGAATTGTCAAACCATGAATATGGAAAATCAAAAGTATATATATAGGAATATACAGAAATGTATAGAAAAGTATATATATTTTTCAGCGTATTGTATTTTATAATTGTGAACAGTATATGATGTATGAAAAGGCTAAATTATTTAAAGATAATTTAACAGCTGATAATATTCTTAAAACAAAAAATCCAAGAGATATAAACAGATTGGAAGACAAGTCGAAAATTTTGATGAAAAGAAATGGAACAAAGAAAAACTTAAAATTGTTATTCGAGGGAATATATTAAAATTTTCCCAAAATGAATTTCTTAAAATCAAATTATTAGAAACTGGTGATATGATAGAATTTGGGGTATTGGATTTGATTATTTAAACGCAGATAAAAACAAGGAATACTGGGGTGAAAATTTATTAGGCGTTGCACTTATAAAAGTTAGAGAAATATTAAACAATATGAAAAAGTAATTAAATCAATTTTCTTCTTTTGTAAAATTTAAAGTGAATTCATTATATATAGTTTCAATTGATTTCATATTATTTTGTAATAAATCTTGATTTGGATGATGTTTATAACTACGATATTTATCATAATATGTTTCTGTACATTTGTTCATTATAATTTGTTTTAATGAATTTACAACAAAAGATTCTTTATTAGAATATAATTCTTTTAATATATTAAATAAAATAATTTCTTTATAATCTGTATAGTTAAACTTATCATTATATGGTTCATATTTAAAAAGTAAATATAAATTTTCACCAACATATTCTAATTGTTCAATTGTTTTTTTAAAATCACTTGTTTCTTCCATTTTATTATAAAAACTAATAAAATAAATTTCAATTTTTATTAATGAAGGCAAAAACTATCAAAATATGCCACATATATATTATTCATATAGTTTGTCATAACCAATTGTCTTATATCAGTGTATTAATCTTTTAGTTGTATATCAGATAATGCATTCCAACTCCAATCTTTATCTAGATTTTCTTTTACAAATTCAAATGTTATATTAGGATTTCTTGACAATGCTTTAAAATCCAACTTATCTATATTTTCTTTTATAAATTCAATTGTTATAATAGGATTTTCTGCTAACCAATACCAACACCAATCTTTATCTAAATTTTCTTTTATAAATTCAATTGATATACTTGGATTTTGTGATAAAAGGGCCCAATCCCAATAATTATTTAAAGAATTTAGAAGTTCAATTGTTATATTGGGTTTATGTGATAATATCTTCCAATCCCATGGTAAATCAGGGTTTTCTTTTATGTCTTTGATTGTTATATTTGGATTATATGATAAATAATTCCAATTCAAATCTTCAGTTAGATTTTCTTTTATATATTTTACATCTTTAAATGTTATATTAGGATTTTCTGATAATCTATACAAATTCCATTTTTTATCTAAATTTTCTTTTACAAATTCAAATGTTATATTAGGATTTTCTGATAAATAATTCCATTTCCAAGGTAATTCTAGATTTTCTTTTACATCTTTGATTGTTATATTAGGATTTCCTGATAACTGATACCAATTCCAAGGTTTATCTATAAATTCTTTTACAAATTCAATTGTTATATTAGGATTTCGTGATAAATAAAATCTCCAATCCCAAGGTTTATCTATATTTTCTTTTACAAATTCAATTGTTATATGTGGATTATATGATAAATATTCCCAATTCCAAGGTTTGTCTATAAATTCTTTTATAAATTCAATTGTTATATTAGGATTAATTGATATATAATTCCAATTCCAAGGTTTATTTATAAATTCTTTTATAAATTCACAAGATCTGGGAATAGTATGTGATATGTAGTGATATGATGGATCATCATTATCACCATCAAGATTTTCTGGTAAATATCTCCAATCCCAAGGTAAATCTGGATTTTCTTTAATGTCTTTAATTGTTATATTAGGATTAGTTGATAAATCAGACCAATTCCAAGGTAAATCTAGATTTTCTTTTACAAATTCAAATGTTATATTAGGATTAAGTGATAAAAATCTCCAATTCCAAGGTTTGTCTGGAAATTCTTTTAATAAATTTATTAAATTATTTTCTGATAATGACATTGTTTAAAATTCTTTTTCTTTAATTTTAAATTAAATTCAAATGATATTCAATTTTATATCTTGTTTTTCTTTTTGTATATTATTTTTTGCCATTCTTCACTTGAACTTTTCTCATCTTGTCTAAATTGTCTAATATTATCATCAACTACTTTAACTAAATGTTGATAAAATTGATTATCTTTTTCATCAATTTCTTCTTCTGCTTCAAATTGTTCTTCTAATTTGCGTCTTTGTTCTTCTAATTTGCGTCTTTGTTCTTTTCTTATTTCTCTTCTTTGTCTTTTTTCTTCTTCGAATTTATCACGTTCTTCTTTTATTTCTTTTTCTAATTCATATATAAATTCTTTCAATTTAAAATAATATAATATTCCCTTTTTAATTTCATAATTATGACCATCATCTCTGTCTTTTAATTTTAAACATATATATTTATAATTAATTCTTCCATTTAAGCATCTACGTAAATTTCTACTCATACTTTGTAGATATTTTAAAAATTCATTTAATTTTTCCAAATCTTTTTTTACTTTTTCTTTGAATTCATTTATACCATTTTTAAAACAATTATCATAATATTTTGTTATATTTTTCACTTTGTTGGCGCTTGTTTCTTTGCATACATTTTCATAATCTGATATTATACTACTGCATTCATCACTATATGTATCTTGATCTTTAAATTCTATTAATTCTTTATATTTATTTTTATCATTTAAATATTCATATTCTAATTCATCGAATTTTTTATTTAATAATTTCTTTTTAATACTTTTTGATAATTTACCCATTAATTATTTACAATAAATTAATTTTTAAAATAAACTGAACCAATTTTAATTATTTCTACTTTATCCAATTTGATGCATTTTTTAATTATATTTTTTAATTGAATTTTCCAATTTTCTAAATCATCCCATACTATCTCTTGTGATATTCTTATCATACTATATCCATTCTCTATCGCTAATCTATTCTTTTTCTCATCATTTAATTGTGTTTCTAATGGATCTTTCCAATTACTCACTTGTTCAAAATGTTGTGGTCCATCTAATTCTATAAGTAATTTCAAGTTTTCAATTAAAAAATCATATGGTAAACATCTCTCGTTTTTACACCATTCAAACTTGGCTTGTGTTTTCGCAATGAAATTTTGTTCTTTTAACCAATTGAATAATTTTAATTCTGTTTTTTTCTTACAGTATGGACACCAACGTCCACGAGAAATATTACTTAATTGTGATTCAAATTCATTATCGCATTTGTCACAATTGAATATAATTCTTTTACTACTAGATTTAAAAACATCTCTTGGAGATAATATATTTTTATCAGACCAGAATTTACTTTGTGGATTATTAGCAAAAGATTTATTTAAACATTGTTGACATTTTTTATCACTACATAATTTTTTAGGTGGATTTGAACAATATGGACACCATTGTCCATTTGATATACTACTCAATTGAGTTTCAAAAGAATGATAACAATCAAACCAAAACTTATTATTATTACATTTAGTTACTTCATTTGAATGTATTTTATTCTTATTACTCCAGAAAATACTTTTAGGATGACTAGCAAAAGATTTATTATAACATATATTACAATCACATAATTTTTTATTTGTACAATATGGACACCAAATATTATTATTGGTAATATTAGTTTCAAAAGAATGATTACATTCGTAACAATCAAACCAATATTTATTATGTGAATTTATAAATACTTTATCTGGTTGAACTATATTTTTATTAGACCAGAAAATACTTTTTGGATGACTAGCAAAACTTTTATATAAACATATTTTACAATTTTTATCATCGCATAATTTTTTATTAGAACAATATGGACACCAACATCCATTTGATATATCTGCTAATGATGATTCAAAAGAATGATTACATTCATAACATTCAAACCAATATTTCATTTTTGTATTTTTAAATACTTTATTTGGTGAAATAGTATTTTTATCACTCCAGAAATCACTAAGTATATTAGTAGAAAAAGATTTCAAATAACATTTTTGACAATCACATAATTTTTGATTAACACAATATGGACACCAACATCCATTTGATATACTAACTTTCAAAAGAATGATTACATTCATAACATTCAAATATATATTTTCTATCACTTGATTTAAATACTTTATCTGGAGAAATAATATTTTTATCACTCCAGAAAATAATGATTAGCAAAAGATTTAATATGACATAGTTGACAATCTTTATTATTACATAATTTATTATTAGAATAATATGGACACCAATTACCTTTTAATATATTATTTAATGATGATTCAAAGAAATGACCACACTTGCATTTAAACCAATATTTGTTATGTGAATTTTTAAATACTTTATCTGGTTGTATTGTATTTTTTATTAGACCAGAAAATACTTTTAGAATGACTAGCAAAACTTTTTTCAAATGGTATATTTTTCATATTCTTTTAATTTTTTGTATTTAATATTCAATTTTTTAAAACAATGATATAATTCTCACTTTGAAAATCGTACTACCACTCACGGCAGTTGGGAAAGGAGTAAAAAACAACTGTGGTTTTGATGAACCAGGCCATTGTAATTTTAATTGATCGGAACTTACACCTGGGCTACTTAAATATCGATGAGTAACTCCATTATTAGTTATTAGTCCATTTTTACTACACATAAAAATTGCATTAGCACGCAATGTATCAGTTAATGGGAATACATAAATCATAAATACACCATAATCAGATGGAAATCCAGTTATTGTAACTGGTGTTGTATTTGTATTTGCGAGTATTACTGTAGTGTATGTATCGGATGGTATATCATTAATATATGTAGTATAAATATTTGTTGCTGTTAGATTTCTCAAGTGCAAATCGTGATAATGAACTATATTTACTTGATCTGCTGGATCAGTTGCTGAACAACATAGTGCAAATTCATTATTACTTTCATCCCAAATTTCCATTAAATAATTACAAGGATATAGTCCATATGTAGATGTTATATCTGGTATAGTATTAAAGTCAAGGCCAATAATAGGTGATGGATTACCTAAAGAAATTTGATCAGCTGAACTATATATAGTTGCAATTTTAGTACTATTATCATATGATTTTATTTTTCTAACTTGTCCAGAGCCTGTACCACTTATAATTTTAACCCACCATCCTTTATAATAATCAAGTATACTACCATTTGCACCAAATCCTAAATGAACTGTTGTCACAGTATTATTTCCAGTTTGTACATTACCAGTTTGATCTTGTTCATAACTTGCTACATCACCATAACTAATATCATTTGCACTTTGGAATCTTTTTACTGCAATTCCAGAATCTCGTAAGCCTGATGGCCCATTGTTTATTAGGACGATATTGTCATCAATTGTTACAATTTGTGATTCAATCGTCGTTACAGTGCCTTTTACGTCTAGATTGCCAAAAATGGTTGTTGTACTTGTACCTGTTCCAACATTGATTTTTTCTGTAGAGTTGGTACCAATTTCAATACTACTATTACTTTCTATTCGTGCTTCAGCTTGTGATGTTAAATATATACCGCCAGAATTATTTGTTTCTAATTTTATGGCATCATAATTTGTTCCAGAAGAACTAATATTGACTTTTGAATTAGTATTTCCTGTTACAGATATATTTAAATCTTGATTATCTGATTCGGTTGCATTAGAATATAAACTAGTTGCACCATTACAAGTATAATTGATACTACCACCAGTTTGTGTTTCTGCAAAAATTGACCCACCAAACATATAAATTCTTCCTTGTGAATATTGCGGTTGTGTTATATTAATATTTCCGGCTGTATTTAATGTTTTTATTTGAATGGCATTTGTTATACCGTCACTTCGTAATAAAAGACAGCTAGCAGTTGTATTATTGACACCAATTGTTAAATTTTGATTATCGTTAATTGTGTCGACGAAAAATGAGCCAGATGCGCCTTGTGCTAAAAGTGATAATGGACCAGATGTATTTGTAATCAAATTAAAACCTCCAGATCCGGATTTAATATTTATATTTCCATTACCAAGTCCGTTTGAATTTGATATTTGAATAGATCCATTAGTGTTTGTTGTATTGATTAATAATGCAGTTTTGGTGGCATTAGTTCCAGAACTCGAGATATTTAATTGAGAGTCAGTTGAACCATTTAAATTAATATTCAAATCTTGATTATTACTAAGAGAATTTACGACAAATTGACTTGCATGATTTGCATTTAATAGTATACTTCCATTACTTGCTGTTCCATAGATATTATATCCAGCCCCGATTTGAATACTCCCTGTATCTGTTCCACTCATAATACTGACATTACCATTTATATTTGTCGCTTTGATATCAATTCCCAATGAATTAGAACCCCCATATAATTTTGTTGAATCACTTTGTGATTGAAGTGTTAAACTGCCTTGCGTGACAATAAATTGCGATGAAGCTCCAACTTGGATATTAACGGCATTTCCACCTGTTATAGTTGTTTCTCCATTTGTAGTGTCTATATGCGTTTCAGTTATATTGGTTACTCCGTATAAGGTATTGAAATTTTCGTTGACGTGGCAACTTTTATTAATAACTGCCCCCCCCATAACCATTAAACTAGCGTATGTTGAACTGGCATTTGTTGTACCAAAAATATTGCAATTTCTATTAATATTTAGATCGCCATATCCGTATAAACTAGGGTCACTACCAATTTGGATATTGAGATCTCCATTTATTAAACATTCCATATTAAATTTAAATAATAAATTTATTTAAAATAATAAGCGCAAAAAAAAAATTGAATATTAAATAGAAATTAAAAGAATATGAAAGAAATACTATTTGATAAAAGTTTTGCTAGTCATCCAAAGAGTATTTTCTGGAGTGCCAAGAATACTATCACACCAGATAAAGTATATTTAAATTCACATGATAAATATTGGTTTGAATGTTATGAATGTAATCATTCTTTTGAATCACAATTAGCAAATATTATTAATGGACATTGGTGTCCATATTGTAGTAATAATAAATTATGCAATTGTCAATCTTGTTTTGATAAAAGTTTTGCTAGTCATCCAAAGAGTATTTTCTGGAGTGCCAAGAATACTATCACACCAGATAAAGTATTTAAAAATTCTAATAAGAAATATTGGTTTGATTGTTATGAATGTAATCATTCTTTTGAAACTTCATTAAATAACATAAATATGAATTCATGGTGTCCATATTGTTCTAATCAAAAATTATGTAATAATAAAGACTGTCAAAATTGTTTAAATAAATCTTTTGCTAGTCATCCAAATAGTGATTTTTGGAGTGATAAGAATATTATTTCTCCAGATAAACTATTTTTAAATAGTAATAAAAAATATTGGTTTGAATGCTATGAATGTAATCATTCTTTTGAATCAAAATTAAGTCATATATCAAATGGAAGATGGTGTCCATATTGTGCAATTCCATCGAAAAAATTATGTGATTGTAATATATGTTATAATAAAACTTTTGCTTCACATCCAAAAAGTATTTTCTGGAGTAATAAAAATGATTTACAACCAGATAAAGTATTTAAAAATTCAAATAATAAATACTGGTTTGATTGTTATGAATGCAATCATTCTTTTGAAATTATATTGAATAGTATATTACAAAATAGATGGTGTCCATATTGTAGTAATATGCAATTATGTGATTGTAATATATGTTATAATAAATCTTTTGCTAGTCATCCTAAAAGTATTTTCTGGTCAGATAAAAATAAAATACAACCAAATGAAGTAACTAAATGTAATAATAATAAGTTTTGGTTTGATTGTTATGAATGCAATCATTCTTTTGAAACTCAATTGAGTAGTATATCAAAGGGAAGTTGGTGTTCATATTGTAGTAATCGAAAATTATGCAATAATAAAAATTGTAAAATCTGTTTAGATAAATCTTTTGTTAATAATCCATTATCTAAATTTTGGTATAGTAAAAATATATTATCTCCAAGAGATGTTTTCAAATTTAGTACTCAAAGAATTATATTCAATTGTGATAAATGCAATAATGAATTTGAATCTATATTACATAGTATTTCTCGTGGACGATGGTGTCCATTTTGTAAGAAAAAAACAGAATTAAAATTATTCAATTGAACAAAAATTCAATGTATCAACACAAGCCAAGTTTGAATGGTGTAAAAATATACAGTGTTTACAATATGATTTTCTAATTGAAAACTTGAAATTATTTATAGAGTTGGATGGGCCACAACATTTCAGACCAATAAGTAATTGGCAAAGCCCAGAAAAAATACAAAAGAATGATAAAAAGAAAGATGAATTGGCGATAGAGAATGGATATAGTATGATAAGAATACCACAAGAGACAGTATGGGATGATTTAGATGATTGGAAAATTCAATTAAAAAAAGCGATTGATGAAATAGAAGAAAAGAGTATAATCAAGATTGGTTTAATTTATGAAATAAAAAAATGAAATTTAATTTATATTAATATTATAAATGAATAATGATTTAGTATATTTTGATAAATCACATCCATTACTAGGAAACATAAAATCGTATATAATATATCAATGTTTAGATGTTTGTAGAAATGAAATAGATAAAGAAGTAATAGAAGATGCATTTAAGATATTTGATTTTGGTTATGTAAGAAAAACAGTTAGAGCTTTAACTGGTATAAGAAATTATAATAAAAAATTAAAAGAAACAGTGCATTCATTTATAATATGTAAATATAATTATAATATAAATAGAGAAATATCATCGATTTATGTACAAGTATTATGTAATAGTGAAAACAATAGTAAATATAACAAAGATGGAAAATTTTTATTACAATTAATAGAAGATAAAGCAAGATTTGAAAAAATTAAATTAATAAATTTATTAGCATTAGGTGAGATTAAATTAAAAAATTGGTATGAAAAACAAGGATTTATAGTTTCAGCTGAAATGAAGATACCAGGGTCTAAGAAAATAAAAGTTTATAATATGATAAAAGAATTACAGTGATGAAAAAATTGAAAAATAAATTTTGAAAAAATATAAATAAATGGATTATATAATTGATGTTTCGAGTATAAACAATCGTTTAAAAGTATTACAAACAATAAAGAAATACAATGATGAAGAAGATGATGAATTGATATATATTTATTATGCAAAATTAAAAAAGAATAACAGATTAATGATGATATTATTTGGAAATGGAGGAGAGAGAAATTTGACATTTGATTATTTTGAGAAATTCAGAATAGAACCATTTAATATATACAATGTAGATGATTTTGAAACATCAGAAGAATTAATGATAAAGGATATAGATTATGAGATTGAACAGGTAAAAATATTACTGAAAATATAAGTACCTTTCAGTGCGGAAAGGTACAATTTTCACTAATTAAAAAATTTAACCAAGAACTGTTCTTGGGTAAATTTTTTTAATTTTTTTATTATAATATATTAATGAATAAATATTATAATATAGAGACGCCATATAGTAGTTATAATGTAGTGATAATAAGGAGAAAAGACAGAGATGAAATTTATTTAGGTGGAAAGACATTTTATTGTTTAGAAGTTGTATATGATATATTGTCGATAAACAAAGATGCTGAGTGTTTTATAAACAATAAAACGATGTATTAAAAGCAGGAGATATGATAAATGCGTTAATATTTTTATTAAAAAAGTTGTATAAAACATGTAGATTAAAAATCACAGATGTATCAGGTAATAAAGAAATGGGAGATTTATCGAGTTATTATTTAGCATTTTATCAGAAAACATGGTACGAGAGAGATTTCAATGCATATTTAGAAGATGATATAATAAGAGATATATATAATAAACAAAAAGAGATATTTAATAATAAACCAGAAGAAGAATTGAATGTTATGAAATTATTAGAAAGAAAGAAGATAAAGAAAGAAGATATTAATAATATAATGAATATATATAATAATGTAAGTAGTTATAAAGAGTTTTTCAAAAATATTAAAGAAAATATAAAAAGAGATAGATTATCAAGTGTTGTATCATCTTGGATAAATACATTTATCAATATATTTTTAAAATTTGCATTTATAGAGAAGAAATCGTGGATAATAGATTGTGATAAAAACGAGTTAAAAAATTACGAGTGTAAAATCAATGAATTAAAAGATGACCCATTTCCAAAATATAAAGGGAATTATATATCAATAACAAAAAGAGATTGGTATTTAAGACAAATTGGTGGTGGGATGGAACGATTAGAAAAATGGGAAAAAAAATGTTTAAAAAGAAATATAAATTGGATAGGATGGAATAAAGATTTTAATAAATATTGTGATAAAGACAAAGAATGGTTATATAAAATATATAAAAAATCAGTAAAATGAAATAAAGAAAAATTGAATTATAAAGATCGTATAAATATATAATATGTTACCAAATGAACTTAATTATACAACATCTAAATTACAAATGGTAGAAGTATTTCCTTGGTTAAAAAATATTATACCAAAATGTGATTGTGGTAATCAATCACATTTTATTGTAAAATTTAAATATAATAATTCTTGTGATGATTGTAAAACTCATAATTGTGTTAGTGATAATATATTTTTATGTAATTTAAAGTGTAAACAATTATATTATGATATAGAATATGGTGATTGTATAATTGAACCATTGGATATTAATAATTATAAAATTAAAGCTGAATTATTATGTGAAAAAGATGATTGTTTTAATTGTGGTAAAAGAATTATATATTCTGTAATAGCAGAAGGATATCAGATACTAAAGTTACCAATTAAATCTAAAAATAAAATTTCAAAAAAAGTAGAATTATTTATTAAGAATCATTTGATTTTAGATGAAAATTCTAAAATAGAAATGTCAAGAATAATATATTTATATAAAAAATTTTATAATATTGATAATTTAAGTAATAAACAAAACAAAGAATTTAATAAAAATATATAAAATTTTCAAAACTCAAAAGAATTATTATGTAGGATGTAAACTCTCTTTATGATTTATTACAACTTTTTATTATATTTAGGATTCATATAATCTATAAAGAATGTATTTGGTAAAAATTTATTGAGTGAAACAAATTTATTTATATTTTGATTAGAGAGGGTTTTACCTCCATTAGACAAAGGAGAGACAGTATTAACTACAATACCACTATTATTATAGAAACGTTCACCTGAGAAATCGTGTAATACACCTGAATGAGTGATTATAAAAGCATTAAGATTAGGTCTATATTCTGTAAGAGGTAAAAATGAATTATTAAACCAATTAATAAAGGTTGGTATATCGCCTGGTTCGTTACGTTCTTTATAATAAAATTCAATAAATGAAAAATCAAAAAATTCTAATATTCCTTGTGATTGTAAATAATCTTTCTGTTCATTGATTGTAGCCATAGCATAACTAGAAATATTATCAATATTATAACGAGAAACATTACTATATTTATTATCGCTACCTTCATCTATTTCTCGAAGAAAAGGGAATACATAAATTTTTTTAGGTGGATTGTGCCACTCACGTGTCATGTAATATGCTGTTTCCATACAACGAATTAATGGAGAACAACCAATAATATGTATAGTATTAATTTGTAATCGTGGATCTTTTGTAAAAAATGAAAGTGACTTTAGTATATCAGCTATAACTTCACCATTTGATACTGAAGCTTGTTTACCTAGCCCAGTTAATACAGGGTCTACTTTATTTGAATATTGATCTCTTATTTCTTTATTAAAATTATTTATATAATTATGACAACCAAAACCGTGTCTAATAAATGCAAAATTAATATTCATATTAATATTGATAATAAAATAAAAATCGAATTTAAAAATAAGTTTTATTTTTTAAAAATGTCAGGAGGAACTTATTATTTAATATTTGAAAATAATTTAAATTTAAATCTAAATGATCCTATAACATTTAATATAAATGAGAACGTAGTAACTATAAATTGGATAAAAGATTATGATTTTAATTGTTATTATCATAAAGAACATATATATTCTAAAGAAACTATAAGACAACATACAATTAGATTTATTAGAAATTTAGAAGAAATATATAAATGTAAAATTAAATATAGATTAACAAAAAAAGTAACATTAGAAGTAGTAGATTTAGATGCATTTGGTGTTTTATATTAAAATTATTTACAGAAAAAATTGAAAAAATAAACAAATAAAATTGGTCAATGTTTAAAAACGGTAAATACCAAGGGGTGTCCTGATGAAACAGCTGAAAGAAATGTATTTTGGAATGATTGTAGTAGAATTTTAAATATATTAGAAAAATATAATAGTTTATTTACAGATTGATAAATTAAAAATTGAAAAAAAAATAAACAAAAAAATTGGTAAATGTTTAAACAAAAAGTATTAGAAACAAATTCAATTAATAATAATCTAAAAGATCTTTTAGCAGATTTTTTAGATGAAAATCAAATGAAGGATCTAAGTTTAGAGAATAGTTTATCAAAAATACAAAATAAGGCATTTGAATTATTTAAAAAAGGAATGTCTATATTATTAATAGGCCAAGGAGGTGTTGGTAAATCGAAATGTATTAAAACAATGGAAGAATATAATAAAATGAGCAAGTATCCAAAAAATATGGTATTATGTGCGACGACAGGTGTTGCTGCATATAATATAGGTGGTATGACGATAAATTCATTTATGGGAATTGGAACTGCAGAAAGGGATGTACAATATTTAATAAGACGAGTATCTAGAAGAAGAGATGTATGTGATAGATTAAGAATGTTGGATATTTTAGCAATAGATGAAGTGAGTATGATGAGTGCTGAATTATTTGAAAAGATTAATGTAATATTACAGACAGTACGTAAAAATAAAATGTTATTTGGTGGTGTTCAATTGATATTATCTTGTGATCCACTGCAATTACTTCCTGTATTTAATAGGAATCAATTATTACGTTCATATGAGTCAAATGAACCAGAAGATACGAGATTGATAGTTGAAAGTGATATATTCAAGAAACATTTTAGTAATAAAAACATAATTATTTTACAAGAAAATTTCAGACAAAAAAATGACACTAAATGGTTAGATACATTAACGAGAATAAGAAAGGGTAAACAAATTCAAGATGATATTGAATTATTAATGAATAAAGTAAAAAATTTTGAAGAAGAGTATAAAGAATTAAAAGAAAAGAATATAATACCTATACATATAGTTGCTACAAATAAAAAGGCACAAGAAATAAATGAGATAAATTTAAAAAAATTATCAACTAAAGAAGTAAGATACCAGACATTATTTCAAGCATCAGGGAGTGATAATGAAATAATTGATACAATGAAGAAGGAATTTGAGTTACAATTTAAACAAAGAGGTATATTTGAATTAATATTAAAAGAAGGTGCTAGAGTAATGTTATTAAGAAATTTAGATGTATCTATTGGTTTAGTGAATGGTTCAATGGGGATTATTGAATCAATAAAGAATGGAATTCCATTTGTTAAATTTGATAATGGTACAAATATATGTATAAATAGAGAAACATTTGAGATGGACGTATGCGGTAATCAAGTTGTAGCTACACAAATTCCATTAATGATAGCATATAGTTTGACCTCTCATAAATGTCAAGGATTGACATTAGAATATGCTATAATGGATTTAAATGAGTGTTTTACAGATGGTCAAGTATATACAGCTTTATCACGAGTAAAAACATTAAATGGTTTATTATTAAAATCATTTAATCCCAAAAAAATAAAAGTGAATAATATTATGAAAGATTTTTGTAAATAAATTTTATTGGTAATATAATAAAAATGAAACCTACAAAATCAAATATTGATCAACATTATTGGAACCAATTAGTCAAGAAAAAATTGAATGGTGGGAAATCAAAGAGGAAAAGTATACATAAGAAAAAGTCGCAATCGAAAATTCGTTCAAAACCACGTTATTCACGTAAAGTGTGTAAAAGAGGGAGTGTATCACGAAAAAGTTATAAGAAGAAGAGTGGAGTCAGAGTAAAGGCAGGATGTGTAAAAAGCAAGGGATTACGTTCAAAAGGAAAGAAATCTAAAGTATTTTTACCAAAATTAAAATCAGGGACATTACGTGCTATGGGATATAGTACAATATCATCATCAACACAACGTCATACTGCATTAAAAAAAGCAGTTAAAAAATTAGGATATAGTACAACAATAAAGAAATTAAATGCAATAAGAGTATTAACTAAAAATACTAATCCTAAAAACTCTGCTATATATAAAAATGATATTGGATATCTACAAAAAACATTTAGAACACAATAAAACATTTGTTAAAAAAAGATATTTTATTTACACCCTTGAAGATTTAAAACGCCGGTTTTCACCTTTGTAAATCCACGAGGTTTGGTCTTTTCATACCGTGTAAATTTTGGTTTTGTGATACCGATGTAGTATCACTGAGTAAGCCTCTGGCTTCTTTTTAGATAATCCGGTCTTCCTAACCTATTTATCTCATCTAATGTTATTTTCAAGATATTTCTTGAAGCATTCGTATCTCTATTCCATAGCCCTGAGCAAGTCTTACACTTGACAAGTCCGTGTCTTAAAATACGATTGGTTCTCCAAGGTCTTGGATTTTCACATTCTCTAAATGTTTTACATATTCCATCATCGCTCTCGCAATGACTACATCTACAACTCGTTCTAAATTCATCCACAAGAT
>Ga0209668_10000596_pt1 | contig 14866 bp, 16 predicted proteins | sample FrelakmetPLP11PL_FD_187150 | JGI IMG/M metagenome (GOLD analysis project Ga0209668, IMG submission 187150) | Freshwater lake sediment microbial communities from the University of Notre Dame, USA, for methane emissions studies - PLP11 PL (SPAdes)... | ecosystem: Environmental > Aquatic >... | reverse complement strand
CTCAACTCATCACGGGAACCTATAACAATTCGTTCAATAACTTTTCCGTTATCTTCCCTTTGCCAAACTGGCATTGGTGTTGCCCAAAATCTGGTGCGGGAAATTCCCCAATCCGGAGCCATATTTATGCCTTTCTTAAAACGTCCATCTTTGAGATGATCAGGCACCCAATTTATCCATTCGTTGTTTGCAAGCATATCCTGTTTCATGTCCTGTATATTGATAAACCAAGATGGCTGTGCCTTTTGGATTAAAGGTGTAGCGCATCTATAACAGAACGGGTATCTATGAGTAATCTTCTCAGCATGGAAAAGTCTATCGTCTCGTCTTAGATCTTCAATAATATATTTATCTGCATCTTTAATATACATACCCTTATATGGCTCAACTTTGTCAATAAATTTACCCTGATCGTCAATACTCATAGCTATTGTTAATCCATTCGCCTGCCCCATTTCTGTGTCAACTTCTCCAAAACCTGGAGCGGAATGCACAATTCCTGTGCCTTCTTCCATATTGACCATCCCATCAAACGCGAATATATGCCATTCTTTTTCTCCACCTTCCATATAGGTAAATGGCGGCTCATATTTTAATCCGATTAATTCTGTTCCTTTAAATTCTTTGAGTATTTTATACTCTCTATTCTTTAATACGTGTTCAATACGTTTTTTTGCAAGAATTACTTTATCATTAGTTAATTCGGACTTGTACAGATGTGGCTTTTGCTTGTATTCGTCTAATTTTAGTTTTACATCGACGTATTTTTTCTCGATTAAATTTCTTACACAAATATCTTCAGAATCAGTTAATTCTTTTGTAAAAAATTCTGGTGGGGTAAAATTTTCGGCCACCTCTACACTTTTAAATTCAACATCGGCTGATATAAGTCCTTCGAGTTCGTTTTTGTAAACGTCAATTTCAGCCGTTAATCCATTAGATATAGGGTAAAGGTAGCGAGTCTTATGTATTGGCGATCCAGTTAAATCTTTAGTGTAGTCTTCGTACTCTTCTTTTGTTATCTCTTTTGTGTTCTCAGTTAATTGTCCGAATTCGTTTGTGCCTTCAGTATAAAACTTTGTAGTTAGTGTAAATCGTGTGTTATCTTCATTACGAATGCGTGCGTCTCTAAAATTCTTTTTTACTTTATCCGGATGATTTTTTAAAAATCCTTGTTCTATTTCGATTTTTTTACACTTTTCGAAATCGCTGGGAAGATTCTCAACAAGCCATGTTTGTTCAAACTCTATAGATTCTTTTTGAGTTTCTACAACAACATAATCCTCCTTTGGATCAATGACTAATGCCCGATTTGATGGCATAGTCCATGGTGTCGTTGTCCAGGCTAAAACGGATATTCCTTTAAAGTCACCGTCCCTCACTATTGGAAATTTTACTGTTACTGCAGGATCTTCCATATCTGTATATGAATTATCCATTGCAATTTCAAAGTTTGAAACGGGAGTTCCGCACCTATTACAATACAATGATGTCCTAACGCCTTCATATATATGCCCATTCTCCATTAACTGTTTAAAAACCCACATCACGGTTTCCATATATGATTGATCCATCGTTTTGTAGCTGTTGTCAAAATCTACCCATTGTCCGACTTTCTCTTTGTACCATTTCCACTCTGCACTAACCTCTCGAGTGTATTTGTAGCATTCATCTATAAATCTACCAACCCCATAGGATTCAATTTCACGTCTATTCTTTATACCTAGATTTTTTTCGACCTTCGTTTCTATTGGCAGTCCATGACAATCCCATCCCCATTGTCTATCAACTCTTTTACCGTTCATCGTCCAATATCTTGGGACTACATCTTTAGCTATTCTAGAAAGTAATGTCCCGTAATGGGGCGTGCCAGTAATAAATGGGGGGCCATCATAAAAGACATATCTATCCTTTTCTGAACGAATGCTAATTGATTTGTTAAATGTATCATTCTTTTTCCAAAATTCATTTATAAAAGCCTCCATTTCTGGAAAGCTCTGCTTGGGATTTACCTGCCTAAACATAGTCGTATAAATAATAAAGTAGTCAATATTACATTCTACTAAAGATTGCGGTTGTTCACAAATATTTATAAGGATGGGTCATTATTTAATGTTACAATAATTAATATAATTCGTATTACTATTTAGACCCACGAAATGAATTTATTTATAGGTAGAGGAAAAATTGATATCGTTAAAGCCTTTAACGATTATAATAAAATAATTTATGGATATATTCTTGTGCGGGTAAATTTTAAGAAAGAAATTGCGGAAGACCTTACGCAAGAGGTCTTCATAAAGGTACTAATGAATGCAAAGAAATTTGATAGAAAAAAGGGGAATCTTAAGACATGGATTTTTACTATTGCACGAAATACATTGATAGATAAATATAGACAAAAAATTTATACAGTTGATTCAAATGAAAAGACATCAAGCCTGGATCGAATTGCTGCCCAAAGTGACGAGAACAAGAATGTCGATGAGGTGTTATTAATGGACTACATTAAAAGCAAACTGCCAAGGCTAAACGCGAAAGAAAGAGAATTAATAACTCTTCGTTACGTTAACGATCTATCCCTACAGGAGATGGGGAGTATATTAAAAATAAAGCATAGTAATTTAAAAATGGCAGTGTCGAGAGCTTTAAAAAAGCTTTCAGAATTGGTAAATGAAAATGAAAAAAATAACTGATTCAAAAGTAATAAAAATATTAAATGGGTTCGATTTGAAACCTGATCAGAGTTGGATAATTAAAACACGCGATCGTTTAGGAACCATTAAGAATAATATGGTCTCCACTAATACAATATCTCGTAATATATTCAATAATTTAGCTGATGTATTTACTATAAGAATAAAAAAAATACTTGCGACAACAACTCTGGTATTTATAGGTATTGGGGCAATAACAACAGTAACAGTAATGGCGGCACAAAATTCAAGACCTGGAGATCCTTTGTATGGTCTGGAAAAATCTTTTGAGAATGTTCAAAGAGTTTTTACTCAAGGCACAGATGCAAAGGCAAATCTGGAAGTAGAATTACTACACGAGCGCATAGACGAGTTAAACGAGCTTAAGTCTGATAATTCCGACAAGGAATCGGAGGCTTTAGAGGAAACTTTAGAGCAACAGGATAGAGTGGAAAAAGAGTTGGAAGATGAAAATGAAGATGAGGAGTCGGTAAAGGAATACGGTGAGTATGAAAAACAATTGCAGGGGTATTTAACAGAGTTGCCAAAAACTGGTGATTCAAATAGGGAAGATGTAGAGGAAGTAAAAAATTAATTGATTTCTGTTTATACTTTGTTGATAATGTAGTTCATACATCTTTTTATTATTATTATGCCTACAATACTCATAGTTGATGATACAGGATCTATACGCGATGTTCTGGCGTTTGCCTTTAAAAAAGAAGGCTATACCGTTTTGTTAGCAAATGATGGTAAACGAGGATTGGATGTCGCATTAGAAAAAAAACCATCACTTATACTCGCTGATCTTATAATGCCTAAGTTAAATGGTTTTGAGATGATTAAAGAAATACGTACTAGTGGACAATGGGGGGAAAATGTACCAATTATTGTATTAACGAATCTCTCTCCCACGAATGATGTTTATAAAAATATTCGTGGGACTAAACCACTGTATTATATGATAAAAAAAGACTGGAGTTTAAAGGAATTAACAGCAAAAGTTAGAGAAGTATTATCGTCGGTATAAATCATCTATCAAATGGGTTATACTAAATGTGTAAATTTTTACAGATAACATGTTAAGAAAACGTAACTATACTATAATAATTTTGTTTGTTGTTGTTGCCCTTGCTAGTGTTGCAATATATCTTGGAATTGCTTTACAAACTCAAGAGCAAACCTCTCCAAGTGATACACAAGCGCAAGTCCCAACGAATTGTACAACTCTTACTAGAGCAAATCCCACAGACGATAACAACAACGGATCTCCAATACCTCAATATTGCGGAGCAGGGACTACATTTAAAGTGAGTAAAGCGGGAACACTAATTATATATGCAGACAATCCATCAATTTATAAAGTCCTTGTAGCAGGTAATGTGGTTACCCCAGGACAGCTTACTAGTGTTAACGTTGAGAAAGATGACTTAATAGTAGTAACTATGAAAAACAACCAGTTAACTTGGAGTGGCATTGGTTGGACAAGTCCTAGTGCGACTAATGATTGTGGAGAGCCACCGTGGGGGGCATTAAGCGCAACTAGTGTTATAAATCAAGTCCCTACATCAGGATACACGATTATAGAAAAAATGTGTTGGGGAGATGCTGCGGCTGAAACATCAACTTTTGATTTTAATGACGCAATTATAATAGTTGCTGTCAAGGAATTATCGACACCAACACCAACGCCGACAGGGACTTTGATTCCAACAAATACAGTAAATCCAACATCAACAGCTACTCCGACCCCCACGGCAACTAGAACTCCAACACCGACTGCCACTAGAACACCTACACCAAGTCCAACTAGAACAGGAACTCCGAATCCCACAAATACAGGTACCCCACAGCCAACAATACCACCAAAAAAGACTGGTTTACCTCCTACGGCTTTGGTAAACGATAGAACGGATACTTTTATATTAGGTGCAATACTAATAATAGCTGGAGGTTTATCGTATTTCTACGTTAGGAAAAACTCAGCCTACAGGCCTTAATCAGACAGTATAAAATTATTCTGTGCAATTTGCTTGTAGACTTCGCCGCTTGCACGCAACTTTCTTTTAAATGTTTTCCTATCAAACGAAGCTAATCCAAATTTTGGGAAATATCCGGCATCCCATTCAAAGTTATCAACCAACGTCCAGTGGAAATAGCCTCGTAAATCTAATCCTTTTTCTATAGATTTATGGCACCATTTAATTACTTCAGGAATGTACCAGCGTCTTTTATTATCTTGATAGTCTGCAATACCGTTCTCTGTAATATATACCGGTTTGTTGTATTTTTTTAAACTCATAAGTGTCGTAAAAACGTACTTTGGATTCAGAGGCCAAAGGTTATCGGATAATCTTGAATTGGAATTATTTATGACAAATAGATTTAACCTACATTGATAGTAAAAATTTAATCCAATAAAGTCTAGATAATTCATCGTGCTATTAAGAAACCATTTATTACTAAGTACATCCAGCGCATAACAAATGAATCGATTGTAGTAAAGATTCCTGTAAGGTATAAAAACAGTATTATTTTTGCAAATTCCAACCTGGAAGAAAGGATTTATATTTTTCAGGATACCATATAAAAGTTTATGTGTTTCTATTAGTTTTGAGTAGCATCTAATAGCCGTAAGTAAATTGTGTTTACATGGGGGACGTTCTCCATTTAAATAGGCAGTCGTTGTATAAACCTCAGGTTCGTTAATTGTTATCCAATGTGTAATTTTTGTTTTAAAGTTTTTTGCTAAAAATTCTGCATAGCGACTAAAATACTTAACAAAATCAGGCGCCATTACTCCTCCCTCATTATATAACCAGACGGGTAAAGTAAAATGCCAAATTGTAGCAAACGGTGTTATATTTTTGGACTGCATATACTCTACTAGTCTTAAATAAAATTCCAATCCCTCATGCGAAAATTCTCCTTTTTTTGGTTCAATTCTTGCCCATTCAAAAGAGAATCTATAACTATTTAATTTCATTTCACCGATTAAATCGATATCAGTTTTGTATAATTCAAAATGATTCGTTGCTTTTCCACAAATGTAGTTATTTGGATTTAAGCATTCATTTTTAATAGTATCCCAGTGCTTACTTTTATGTAAAGACTTATAGGCGCGTTTAACGTTTTGAGGAATATTATTTTTTTCCCACTCTGTCCAGTTGTTAGAAATATTGCCCTCTATTTGATATGAAGCAGTGGATACTCCCCACATAAAATCTTTTGGAAACTCTTTTTTTGTTTGCATAAAAAATATAGTACTATATGTAAATAAGGTGTCAAACTTATTTGATGAATCAACAAGTTTTAGCGGGAATTGTAATTTTACTTTGCATTATTTGTTTGCTAGTTTACTATAAAACAACAAGCTTTCTACGGCCATGGGGCATTGCATTGTTTATTATTGCGATTTCCGCATTATGTTTACGGTTATCCCAAATTAATAAGGCTATCGCATGGTTCCATTCAGAAACGATTTTCCAATCGGTATTGATAATTTTAATCCCGGCCTTGATCTTTATATCTTTTCTATTAGTTAACAATAAACTGACCAATAGTAAACGGCATTATTTTATGATACTACTTCCATTATATGTGTTTTTTGGAGCCTTACAGCAAATATTTTTTCTAGTCGTTTTTACGGACTCTCTATCTATACTTTTTAATGATAATATTGTCGTTTTAGTTGGAGGATGGATATATTTTGTTTTATTCCATTTGAATTGGGGTAAATTAAAACTAATGAAGTATTTCCCCTTTTTAGTGCTGTTTGGTTTTTTGAATGTATATATATATATTGTGTGGGAGAATATTCTGCCGCAGTTACTTATTCATGGGGTTGTGGGATCTGTATTATTCGCAACTCACAAAAGCATTGATCAGGTCAAGTACAGGCTGTAAAGTGAGTTAATCAGGACTTCCCCTTTCTCTCTTTATCAAAGTAAATTATTAACTCCCGCACAACTGCAACAAATAATAAACTTGCATCATCAATTAAACCAATAGGTCCAAAAAAATCTGATATCAAATCTAATGGCCAGATTATATAAACAAAAGAGAGAAGTAATAGCCAGTGTCTTATAAAAAATTTCTTCATTTGTGAATTTAATTCTGATAGTATAAATAAATATTACTATGAAAGGCTTGGTTAGTAAATGGAAACATCTTGGAACAAGGTCGCTAATTGGTACGATTCTCATTTAAAAGGTAGTAAAAACTCATACCATAATACTTTGATAATTCCGAATTTAATAAGGTTATTAAAATCAAATTTTCATTCTAGTGCGGCAACTGTGCTTGATTTGGCATGTGGTCAGGGGTATGTCACAAATGAAATTAATAAATCGGGATATAAAGTCACCGGAATAGATTTGTCCTCGGAATTGATCTCTATTGCAAAGGAGCGGTACAAGGATATAGACTTCATTATTGATGATGCATCCAAACTAACTGCCAGCACGTTAGATCGGGTCGGCAGATTTGATGCAATAACAATAGTTTTAGCCGTTCAAAACATCAAAGATCTAGATGGACTTTTTAAGGGTTGTTCTCGTTTACTTAAAAAAGGCGGGCAATTATTTGTTGTAATGAATCATCCGGCGTTCAGAATACCTAAAGCCAGTTCCTGGGGATTTGATAAGAACGATACAGCTCAGTACCGTAGAATAGATCGATATATGTCGAACTTAGAAATCCCGATAGAAGCCAAACCTGGAGAGCGGGCAAAAACTGGAAGGGGAAGTATTACCTGGTCTTTTCATCGGTCCTTAAGTGAATATTTTAAAAAGCTCAAGAAGAATGGTTTTGTGGTAATGGATTTAGAAGAGTGGGTATCTAACAAAACAAGTGAGCCGGGTAAACGCGCTAAAGTCGAGGATTTAGCACGAAAAGAAATACCAATGTTTATGGCATTTGTTGCTAGTAAAACTCAAAACTGAATGATAGAATCCTTATATAATTCAAACCACTTTTAAATAAATGGGAATTTTTTTAGCTCTAGTCGCCGCCTTAGGTAATGCACTCTTCCAAGTTGTGATGAAGTTATTAGGTAAGCGAACAAAAAAGATCTGGGTTAATGCTTCGGCTTATGAAATCACTGCAGGGTTAGTAATGCTTGTTGCAGTATTCTTCGAAGCGCCAAAATATGATTTTTCTACACCCGCTTTAATCCCATTGGTACTTGCGTGGATTATGTGGGGAATAGTTTCAGGTGTTAACTTTATGGCCGTAAAGAAACTTGAGATTTCGACAAATATGATTCTTTCCCAGTTTGCACTAGTAGTTTCATTTATTGGTGCGGTAATTCTATTTAACGATAAAATTACACCATTAAGGATAATTGGTGCGATTATGATAGTTGCTTCTACATTTATAGTATTTGCAAAAAAAGATTCGTTTAAAAATATAAGCAAGTCTGGAATAGTATTGCGTATTTTGGCATCAACAATTTTTGCAATCGCGGGCCTCTTGGATAAGCATAACAGTATGAACTTTTCTATCGCAATATATACATCTACTTCATATTTAGTACCGGGACTATTGGCAGCTGTTTTTAGTCGAGAGAACCCAGCGGAGTACTTTATAGAGGTAAAAAAGAATTTTAAGTATATTTTAACCCTGACTTTGTTTAGTGTAATTGCTTACATATCAATACTTTTGTCTTTTAGATACATTGATACAAGTCTTGCTTATACAATTTTTAGCCTTTCAACGCTAATTACTGTCGCAATTGGCATAGTATTCTTTAAAGAGAGGGATAATCTAGTCAGGAAAGTCGTCGCGTTAATAATTGTAGTAATTGCTGCAGTAATACTTAACATGTCATAAAATCTCTCAATTCTGGTTGCTTTAAATTAGCTTAAAGCATTATGTGTGTTATAATCAGTATCACGCCCCAAAGATAATATTTTATTCTCTAGTTGTATGAAAAAGAATCTTGCAGTTTTGTCTTGTGGCCTACTTTTTTTTATAGGATTGATCGCATTACTAGTTGGCTTATTTATGATGAATTTAACTAAGGTTACAGATAACAATGATTATGTTGCCACAGTAACTCCAACAGTAGAAGTTAGAATAACGGGCACAGTCGCTCCAACTCCAACAAACAAACCTAACGATGCAAAAAATGGCTATAAGTTAGTAGAGGCTGCTCAACAAAAAAATAGAACATTCAAAGGACCATACTTTACAGTTGAGGTTCCAGCAGGCTGGGCGGTTATGCAAAAATCTTCAGATAAAAACACATACTATATTATAAAAGATAATTTTTATATAGAAATCTCTCAGAGTATTGTGACGGGTGCTGGGTACGGTTACCCATATAATGGTGTATGTAAATTTGAGGAGACAAAAGGTGGATTTGCTACTACGAAATTTGATAGAGTTGATTATATTTTCAACATCAACAATACAGATTATGACGCCTTTACAATGTTAGGGTGCCAGGTAGATACTACAAAGCAAACAAATAATCAATTGTGGCTTGGCTCAAGATTGATTGATAAAAACTCAATAACTCCAGCAATAAATCCCTACAAATACTTTAATATTTCTCAAAACGGATCGGCCTTGGCGTATTTCATAAACTATGGTAATACATCCTTAAATAACCTTGACTCAAAGTATCCTATTTGGGACAGCAATGAGCTTAATGACGTATTAACGAATCTTGATGGTATTGCTGGAAGTGTAATTTTCACAGAAAGCCCTGCTAGCTATACCCATACTGACGGCCTAGGATAAGCATTTGGGTAAATTATATGAAATTTGTTAATCTGACCTGGTTTTGTTACTGTATATGCATATAGTTATTTATTCTAGATGATCAAGCCAGTTTTTTTTAAAGGAATTATTCATTTCAACAATATTATTTCCGACGAAACCCATAGAATACGAATTATTCCTGAAGGACCTTTTACTTTCGAGCCTGGTCAATTTGTAACAATTACAGTAGCTCCAATGGTAAAGCGTAGTTATTCTATAGCCTCATTACCGGGGCTGGATTACATAGATTTAATTGGCGATGTACGAGCTGGGGGGCCAGGATCTCAATTTTTTAGCTCAGCAAAAGAAGGACAAGGGGTTGAGGTATTAGGTCCGTTGGGATTATTCACGTTTAAGGAAACGGCGCGTTCTGTAATCTTTTGGGCTACAGGTACAGGAGTTGTACCATTTATTTCGATGGTAGAAAGTGTTTTAGTAAATAATCCCGATAAACCTCTAATATTGAATTCAAGTTTTAAGTTCGAAAAAGACATTTTTGGGCAAGACATATTTGAGGATATTGTAATTCGTTATCAAAATTTTACGTACAATCTTTTTGTTTCAAGGCCGGAAGCTGACTGGAAGGGAAAGTCTGGTAGGGTAACTGAATATTTTAAGGAATTAAAAAAACCTAAGGATTATGATCACTACATGTGTGGCGTAAAACCCATGGTAGAAGAAGTTTTGGCAAAGTTGATTGAATTGGGCGTAGATGCTGGGCAAATCCATTATGAAAAGTATTAATAATACCAAGAGATTTCATCACAAAAGTCTAATTGCTTTAACTGTGATTTTATTCTGGGTTTTTGAGGTTTTACTGATGAAGGAGCTGGTAACTTTCCCACAGGTTATTGATTTAGGTTTTATTGGAATTCGGACATATGGCATTTTTATTATGCTTGGAGTAATTCTTGTTTCCTTGCTTATTAGAAAAGAGAGTAAGAATATAAAAGAGTTAAAGCGATTCGATATAATCGACGGCTTAATTATTGTACTTATAGGTGGTATTTTAGGAGCTCGACTTTACCATTTGATTACGGACTGGTACTTATATGCTAGCAATCCTATATCGGCGTTGTATTTATGGAATGGAGGATTGGGAATTTTCGGAGCAATAGCAGGCGGGCTTTTAGCATTGTTACTCTACTCAAGAAAGAGAGACTTCCGATTCTTAGTCATTGTTGATTTGGTTGCAATTTTTATGCCCTTAGCACAAATTATAGGCAGATTTGGAAATTTGGTAAATCTTGAGATAGTAGGTTTGCCAACTAAGTTACCCTGGGCTTGGAATATTGCATCATTGAATGGTTCTTTTCATCCCGTTTTCCTTTATGAGCAAATAGGCAATACGTTACTATTCATATTACTGTTTTCTGTGTACAAAAAAAGAGTCAAAAGATTTGAAATACTAGGTTCGGGGAATTTCATTTTAATATACTTATTTGGTTACTCTCTAATTCGATTCTTTGTTGAGTTATGGCGAACAGAACCAAAGTATATTTTTAATATTTTCTCGGTTAATCAAATTGTTTGTCTTTTTGTTATAATAATCTCGGCAGGTTTAATTTTTTATAGGATTAAATTAAAAGGAGTGCAAAAATGAAAATCACAAAATTCGGACACTCGTGTTTTTTAATTGAGGATAAAGGTGTAAGGGTTTTATTTGATCCTGGCAATATGTCTAAGGCACAAAATAAAGTAAAAAATCTTGATGCAATAATTATAACCCATAAGCATTCAGATCATATGTGTGTGGAATCTATAAAGAAAATAATGGCAAAAAATAAATTTGCAGAAATAATTTCTAACACTCAAGTAGCAGGTATCCTTGCGGAGTATGATTACAAGGTTAAGATCGTGGAAGAAGGGGAAAATTCAAAATACGATTTAAAAGGTATGAAAATTGAGGCTTTTGGAAATGACCATGTTTTTATTTATACCGGTATTCCGACTCCACAAAATACTGCATACATGATTAATAATAAACTTTTTAACACGGGGGATAGTCTAACAAATCCACCAAAGAAAGTTGATATATTGATTTTTATTGTAACAGCTCCATGGATAAAATTGTCAGAGATATTAGATTTTATTTTTGATGTCAAGCCACGGATTGCTATACCAGCACATGATGGAAATATGAAAGATATTACTGATTATCTAGAAAAACTGACAAAAATCTTAGGTGATAAAGGAATCCTTCTACATAATTTAGAAATTAATAAGGAGTATAAATTATAAATTGATGACAATAAAAACATTATTCATTGGATCAGGCACTTTTGCGGTAGAAATACTTAAAGGCTTACAAGGTTTTGTTCTGGTAGAATTGGTCGGAGTTGTAACCCAACCCGATAAACCAACTGGAAGAAAAAAGATAATGACGCCTTCTCCTGTGGGTACTTATGTGCAGGGCATGGAATCAATATTTAAACCAGTTAAATTACGATTTGATGCAGATAAGATTTTACAACAGACGTTACCTGAACTTGTCGTTGTGGCAGATTACGGACAAATTGTCCCTCTAAGTATTATCAATTACCCAAAATATAAATGCTTGAATGTGCACGGATCACTTTTGCCAGATTTAAGAGGTGCGGTGCCAATTCCCGTCGCTATACTAAAAGGATATAAGAGGACTGGTGTAAGTATACCAATCATGACATCAAAAATGGATGATGGAGATGTGCTTGCTGTGGCCAAGGTCGCCATAGCTTCTAATGATACAGCCGAAAGTTTAAAACATAAATTGGCAGTAATTGGATCGGATTTGTTAAATAAAACCATTCCTGATTGGGTGGCGGGAAAAGTAAAGCCTGTAGAACAGGATGAATCAAAAGCAACATTTACCTGGCAAAAAGATATTGCAAAAGAGAAAGCGCAAATAAAGCCCGGCATGACCGTCGAGGAAGTTGATAGAATGATTAGAGCTTTTTACACTTGGCCAGTTGCTTGGTGCAATATCAATGATGGAGATAGGAATAAAATTGTCAAAATCTACAGCGCAGAAATTACAGAATCACCCGTGCCCGCTAAACAATTTTACGGCTTTGTTAAGTCAGGTAAAAAATTAATCTTACAACTAGGCGATTCAGGTTTAATAGTTAATAGCATTCAGATGGAAGGTAAAAGAATAATGCTTGGGAAGGACGCCTTGTTCTTGGATGGGAAATTACTGAGTTAGTGTTTGCACGGGCTAGTAAAGTTCGATCTCTATTAGGGGGAGTTTGCTAATTTGACAAAACCCTAATTAGTGATTACTATTAACTATTAATAGTTAGTACTAAATATGAATCCTACAAAATCAAGTAAAAATTCGATTTTTGAATTAATTAAGCAATATAAAGAAATATCCACAAAAGATATTCAGGATAGATTGGGTATAAGTAAGCCAGTATTACATAAACATTTAAACAAGTTAATCGAGGAGGGGAAGATAACTAAAGTCGGAGCAACGCCAAGAGTCTATTATATAATAAATGACAAGCAAACATCTTCAAATATGGATTCGGCAGGAAGTAAAATAAATAAACTTACTGTGGATTTTATCGATAAAAATTATTTGTATATTACTGCATCTGGTGATATTAAATTTGGATTTGAGGGTTTCTCTTATTGGTGCAAAAGAACAAAGCAAGATATTGGTAAAACTGCGAACGAGTACTTGGTGACGGTAGAAAAGTATAACACATATAAAAAAGACGGCTATATTGATGGTTCTGCAAAACTAACATCTTCATTTACAAGTGTAGGACTTGATAAACTTTATTATCTTGATTTTTATAGCATTGAGAGATTTGGAAAAACAAAATTAGGTCAAATGCTTTTATATGCGAAGCAAAGTCAAAGTAAGAGGATAATTGCTGACCTCGTGCAGAATATTAAACCAGCTATTAATGATTTTATTACTAAATATAAAATTGATGCTGTTGGTTTTATTCCACCAACAGTCAAAAGGGAAGTTCAATTTATGAGAGAATTAGAAAAGGGATTGTCAATAGAATTGCCGATAATAAAGATTATTAAAGTTTCTGGTGAAATTGCAGTACCACAAAAAACCTTATCAAAGATTGAGGACAGGATAGAAAACGCAAGAAAAACTATTATGATTAAAGAAAATAGAACATTCAAAAATATCTTACTAATTGATGATGCGGTAGGTTCCGGAGCAACTTTAAATGAAACAGCACTAAAATTAAAGCAAAAAATATCTATGAAAAGCACTATAATTGGACTATCAATTACTGGTAGTTACAAGGGGTTTGATGTGATTTCTGAAATTTAAGTAATTGGAGTATTTCCAATAGAACTAGTTTTATGACCAAAGGGAAATTACTGAGTTAGTTTGCCCAATTCCACCTAACCCTGTAAAATAGAACGGTATAATTCTGATAAAAATATTTTTGGCCAAAAGAACTCGCAATAACAATAAGGATCTTTTAATTGAGCTCGTTAAGGCCCGATTCAAGCTCAGATACAACAATTCTATTTTGGGATTCATTTGGGTTTTGCTAAAACCACTTTCATATTTTCTGATCCTTTACTTCGTCTTTACTGCTTTTAGAGGTGGAATTCATGATTCAAACTACGCAGCAAACCTTTTCTTGGGCTTGATCATTTTCACGTTTTTCCAGGAGGGCGTAGTCTTTGGCATGAATTCTCTGTTGGATATGTCCAACATATTGCTAAAGATTAACTTCCCACGTCAGATAGCAATATTCAGCTCGGTGTTGATGGCAATTATTAATCTCTCAATAAACTTTGTCGTGATGATGATAATTACTTATTCGCTAGGTTTTAGACCAGGCTTATCTGGAGTCGCATATGCTTTTTTTGTAGTACTAATAGTATTTTTTATGGTATATGGCATTTCTTTATTTTTAAGTATAGTTATGGTTAAAGTAAGGGACTTAACCCATATAATAGATTTACTATTTCAGCTTCTTTTTTGGGGTTCGGCGGTATTCTTTTCTATTGATGACATCCATGGTACAACTGGCGATGTAATTCGGCTTAATCCATTAGCTATTCTGATTGATGCGGCGAGAAAAGGTTTCGTATTAGGCCAGATATCACATGTAAATGAAATAATGTTTATTAGTATTGGCGTGGTAGTCTTGGTTTTTCTAGGTCAAATTTATTTTAATAAAAAAATTAAAAGAGTAGCAGAGTTTTTTTAGTACATAAATATGGAAGAAAGTATCATAACAATTGATAATGTAACAAAGATTTTTGAGATTCCTCACGAGACTAGGAATTCAATTAAGTCTTTTTTCCTACATCCATTTAAGAAAATTAAAAAAGACCAATATAAAGCGTTGGATGGGGTTTCATTTGATGTAAAGCCTGGTGAATTTGTTGGTATAATTGGAAGAAATGGTAGCGGAAAGAGCACGTTGCTA